>ERZ1034984.10-NODE-10-length-211874-cov-48.803082_pt1 | contig 211874 bp, 183 predicted proteins | sample MGYA00520589_ERZ1034984 | MGnify/ENA primary metagenome ERZ1034984 (study PRJEB33766, sample SAMN09781790) | gut metagenome | biome: gut microbiome | host: Homo sapiens | place: Madagascar | study: EMG produced TPA metagenomics assembly of the PRJNA485056 data... | reverse complement strand
GCGGCAGCAGCGGCGGCTCGAGCGGCGGAACCTCTGGCGGCGGCACCGGAGGCTCTGGCTCTGGCGGCGGCACCGGAGGCACAGGTGGCACCGGCTCTGGCGGCACCGGAGAAGACTAGTTTTAAAAGGGCGCATCCTGAAGGGGTGCGTCCTTTTGTATTGCTGAAACGATGGTAGGCTGTGGATTCTTCGGGTAGAACGTCAAACGCAAGCGCGCAGGTGGCAAAGAGCGTTTTTAATAGTAGGGAATGCAAAGCCCTTCGGTTTTGCTGGCTTTTTACTCGGAAGGATCTTATGAAAACGAAAGCACGTTTTCTGGTAATTGCGGCATTTTGCCTTGCCTGCCTGACGGCGCTTGTCGGCTGCGCAAGCAACAATGAGCAGACGGATGCCCAAACGCAGAACCGTCAGTACATGTCTTCGGTCAACACCATCATGGAAACCTTGAACACGAATATGGGCACCTTCTCCGAAGCGGTGAAGGATGGCGAAGTGGTTTCCCTCTCCGCTCAGCTTTCTGCGGTCGACCAGTGCGTGTCTGATCTCGAAGCCCTTTCAGTTCCCGATGCTATGGGCGACATCCATTCATCGTACGTGAATGGTGCCAAAGAACTGCAAACTGCGCTTTCCAGCTATGTCCAGCTGTATGAAGACGTTAAGGCTCCCGCAAACGGCGTAGCTCCGAGTGGCGCCGATTACGATAGCCGCATGGCTGAAATCCAGTCGCATTACGATGCGGGCATCAAGGCTCTGCAGGATGCGGACAGCAAGGCCGAATCCGCTTAGCGGAGTGCGGCATAGCAATGTAGTGAAACGGCCATCATGCTCGATGATGGCCGTTTTCTTGCCTTATCAAGAGGTTTAAGGACGAAGGTATGACTAACGAAACTATGAACAAGGAAGCCGATATGCAGCCCGATGCTGGCGTGATGGCTATTCCTTGCTCGAAGAATGTGGAGCTTTTGGCCCCCGCTGGCAACATGGAATGCCTGCATGCAGCCGTAAAGGCTGGTGCCGACGCGGTATATTTGGGCGCTGGCCACTTCAACGCCCGTCGAGGTGCCGATAATTTCTCGCTTGAAAACCTGGCGGAAGCTTGCGATTATGCGCACCTGCGCGGTGTGAAGATCTACCTTACGCTGAACACCGTAGTGCTGCCTTCAGAGCTTCCTGATGCTTTGGAACTTGCCCGCCAGGCTTATCGCTGCGGCGTTGATGCCTTTATCGTGCAGGATATCGGTATTTCTATCGAGCTTTCACGCATCATGCCTGATGTGGAGGTTCATGTATCCACTCAGATGAACATTCATGATGAAGACGGCTTGCGTGCGGCGGCTGCGCTGGGCGCCACGCGGGTGACGCTTGCCCGCGAGCTTTCGTTAACCGAAATTGCCCGTTTGCATGAGCTCGCGGAAGAGCTTGGTGTTGAACTTGAGTCGTTTGCCCATGGTGCCTTGTGCATTTGCTATTCGGGCCAGTGTTTCATGTCTTCGTTGGTGGGTGGCCGTTCCGCCAATCGCGGTCGCTGTGCCCAGGCGTGCCGCTTGCCATATGAGCTGCACAATCGCGCCCTGCGCAAGACCCTCGATGCCCCAGGTGAGCATCTGCTTTCCCCGAAAGATCTGTGTACGGTAAATCTTATTCCCGAACTTTTACAGGCAGGTGTGGCTTCTCTGAAAATCGAGGGCCGCATGAAATCGCCTGAATATGTACAGGCTGTTGTGGGAGTGTACCGTGCGGTTATCGATCGCGTTGAAGCGGCTGTTGCCAGTGACGGCATCGATTCCGTTGTTGCATCCGATGTTCCAGAGCTTCGCGCAAGCGAAGAAGAGATGAACACTCTTTCCGAGGCTTTCTCTCGCGGATTCACCACGGCTTACCTGAAGGGCGAGCGTGGCAACGAGATTATGAGCTACGGGCGCCCGAACAATCGCGGTGTGTTTGTTGGCCGTGTTGCAAAGGTACGTGAAGGCCTGGTATTCATCGATCCTGAAACCGAGCTTCATGCTGGCGACCTGATCGAATTCTGGACCAATCGCGGTCATTTCGTTCATGCCATCGGCGAGTTCAAAACCGATCGAGCGGGTCGTGTCTTTTTCCCGGTAGAGCGTGCTGTGGGCAAGGGGGACCGCGTGTTCCGCGTGCGCAACGCAGAAGCGGCCTTTGTGGACGACGATAAGCATCCCTCTGTTGCTGTGAGCGCACACGCTGAATTGCATATTGGGCAGCCCGCCCTGCTCGCCTTTACGGCGGACGCCGGCAATGTGAGCGTTACCCTCGAAGGCCCCGAGGTGGAGGCTGCGCGCACCAAAGCCATCACCGAGGAAGAGGTTCGCGAGCATATCGACCGCATGGGAACCACGCCGTTCTACCTTTCCTCGCTTGAGATCGACATGGATGAAGGCGTAGGCATGGGCTTTTCAGTGCTGCATAAGCTGCGTGCCCGCGCTGCCGAAGAACTGCAAGGGGCGATTCTTGCGCAGTATCATGCTCGTAAACTTGAGCGTACGCCTGGTCGCTCCTTCGCTCCCGTTGTTCGTAAGGGTTGGTGCAAGGTCGCGGTTTTGGCAACGAATCCCGCATGTGCCCGCGCCGCAAAGCGCGCTGGCGCCGACCTGATTTACGTGCCTGTAGCAAATTACCGGCGTGGGGAAGCGGTTATTGCAGGCCAGCTTTCCGAAACCGCCGAACAAGCCGGGTATCCCAAGCAGTGCATTCCGGTGCTGCCCACCGTTTCGCAGATGTTCGATGAAGAGAAGCGCAACGGCTTCGATATCTGGAAACGTGTAAAGGCCGATAAGCCGGTTATGGTTGAAAACCTTGGTCAGCTTCTCCACGCTACGGAAATGGGTGCCGCTCCTGAAGTTGGCCCGCATATTCCCGTTACCAATAAGCTCGATCTGCAGGCCATGGTCGATCTTGGCGCACAGCGTGTATGGCTCTCTCCTGAGCTTTCTCTGGTGCAGATCGAGGAGCTGGGCGATATGGCCCCTATGCCTTTGGGTCTTACCATCATGGGGCAGACCGAACTCATGGTTACCGAGCACTGCTTGCTTATGAGTCAGGGTCCCTGCAATCAGAAGTGCGCCGAGTGCGCTCGCCGCAAGAGCCCCCATTTCCTGAAAGACCGCAAGGGTTATGAGATGCCGGTGATAACCGACTGCACCGGTCGCAGCCATTTGTACAACGCGGTGCAGATGGACGTTGCCCACTTGATGCCCGAGATCATTGGGGCGGGCGTTTCGACGGTATTGGTCGACACAACGCTTATGAACGTGAAGGAAACCACCGAAAAGGTTGCCCGCGCTGTTCGCGCTCGCGATATTGCCCAGAAGGATGGCAACAAGGTTGCCAAGGCCGAAGGCGCAACGTCGGGTCATTTGTTCCGTGGTGTTTCGTAGGTGCTTGGGCAAGATGAAAAACGCAAGGGTGCGTTAGTGCGCAGAATGCGCGCAGAAAGCATACGTGCGGCCCTTGCCCCTACGCAGGTGTAAGGCGTCTGCGGAAAAACGCAGCCGCCTTCCCTGTGCTAGAATCTTCGCCATACGCTAGAAAGAGGAATCATGATTTCACCTGAAGAGCAGTTTCATATCATTCAGTCCGGTGCCGCTCAGATCGTGCCTGAGAAGGCCCTTATGGACAAACTTAAGCGCGGTAAGCCGCTGAACATCAAGTTGGGCGTAGACCCTACGGCTCCCGATATCCATCTTGGCCATGCCGTCCCGCTGCGCAAGCTGCGTCAGTTCCAGGATCTGGGCCATCAGGTTACCCTTATCATCGGTGACGGAACCGCCCTTATCGGTGACCCTTCCGGCCGTAACTCAACGCGTCCTCAGCTTACGCGCGAACAGATTAAGGAAAACGCTCAGACTTATGTTGACCAGGCCTTCAAGGTTCTTGACCCCGAAAAGACCACCCTTCGCTACAATTCCGAATGGATTCTTTCCTTGGGCATGGAAGACCTTCTGAAGATCGCTTCCAACTTCACCGTTGCTCGCATTCTCGAGCGCGATGACTTCCATAACCGCTACACGTCCGAGCTGCCAATCAGCCTCCACGAGTTCCTGTATCCCATCATGCAGGCATATGACTCTGTGGTTATCAAGGCAGATGTTGAGCTGGGCGGTACCGACCAGCTGTTCAACTTGCTTGCTGGCCGTGAGCTTATGGAAAAGATGGGCATGGAGCCCCAGGTGTGCCTGACGCTTCCTTTGCTGGAGGGCACCGATGGCGTTAAGAAGATGTCCAAGAGCTACGGCAACTACATCGGCCTTACTGATGCTCCTAATGATATGTTCGGCAAGGTGATGTCTATTCCCGATGAATTGATGGTGAAGTACTACCGTCTTGCTTCTACCGTGCCGGTAGACCAGATCGATGCCATCGAAAAGGGCTTGGCAGCCGAAGAGATTCATCCGAATCGCTGCAAGCGCGATTTGGCTCAGAACATTGTTGCGGCTTACTATGACGAGGAAGCCGCAAAGGAAGCCGAGGCTGCTTTCGATCGTCAGTTCAAGCAGCATGAGGTTCCAGAAGATATCCCCGAGTTCGCTGCTGACCTTACTCCTAACGAAGAGGGCATGGTGTATCTGGCGAAGCTCATTGCCGATTCCGGGCTTACGAAATCCACCGGCGATGCGCGCCGCATGATCGATCAGGGCGGCGTGAAGATCAACGGCGAAGCTGTTGCCGCTAAGTCTTACAATGTAGCCCCCGAAACTCTGTCGGGTGCTGTGATCCAGGTAGGAAAGCGCAAGTTCGTTCGCTTGGTTTAATTCTTCCAGGCAGGAAACCGCAAGTTCCTCTGCCTGGTGCAAAGGTTGCAGGGCGTCGGGCAGGCGTTGAGCAAAACCGAATAACTCATTGATAGGATCCCCGTTTGGGGGATCCTATTTTTTTGCCCGCTTTGAAGGCCAAAAGCCCTGGCAGCATCTTCGTGCCATGCATGATTTCGGGTCTCTCGACGCGAAAAGGGGGCCTTCCTGGCAAGATCTTTACGCCATGTATCCAAAACCACCCGATTGCACCTGGAAATGGACGCATAGGGCGAGGATCTTGCCATTCCGATCTCGAAAAGCATACATTTCGGGCAAACATTGCCAGGGAGAGGGCTTATTGCGTGCATTCATCGAAAAGAGAACGCATACGGTGCGATTCTTGCCAGGCGATGCCGTAAAGCAGCCGCAGCGAGAGGGATGGATGCGAGCTTCATGGGGCGGCGCGGCAGGTGTGGCTGGCACGGTGGACGGCAGCGTGCAGGTGTGGCTGGCACGGTGGACGGCAGCGTGCAGGTGACGGCGCGGCGGAGGGCGGCGTGCGGGCGGTGGCGCGCGGCGAGGGCGGTTGCCGTAGGGAATGGCTGTTGCGGCGGGGGCGGTTGCTGCGGGTGACGAAAAAAGAGGCCGCATGTGCGACCTCTTTCCATTAAAGCGATAGGCTCCGAACGCTCAAGCGGCGAGCTTGAGCGAGGGCTACGGCTTAGTAGTTCTCTGCGTGAATCTCGAAGTAGCTCTTGGGGTGAGCGCATACGGGGCATACTTCAGGAGCCTTGGTGCCAACAACGATGTGACCGCAGTTACGGCATTCCCAAACCTTAACTTCGCTCTTCTCGAACACCTGAGCGGTTTCGACGTTCTTCAGAAGGGCACGATAGCGCTCTTCGTGATGCTTCTCAATTTCGGCAACCATGCGGAACTTGGCTGCCAAAGCCTTGAAGCCTTCTTCTTCTGCGGTCTTGGCGAAGTCATCATACATGTCGGTCCACTCGTAGTTCTCGCCGTCGGCTGCAGCAGCAAGGTTTGCAGCGGTGTCGCCGATGCCGCCGAGCTCCTTGAACCATATCTTTGCGTGTTCCTTCTCGTTATCGGCGGTTTTCAGGAACAGGGCGGAAATCTGCTCCATGCCTTCCTTCTTTGCTACGGAAGCAAAATAGGTGTACTTGTTGCGAGCCTGAGACTCACCGGCAAATGCTGCCTGAAGGTTTTTTTCGGTCTGGGTACCTGCATACTTGTTCTCGCTCATTTTGGGCTCCTTTCGCGAGATGATTGCTAGTTATGAAGGGCGTCTTTGCCAACGCGTGCTTCTGTGCATTCAGGGCAGAGATAGGTGATGTTCAAATCATATGAAATGATCTGGGCGCCAGAATCTCGCTGAATTGACTCGGTGAAATCCTCTAGTGAGACATCAACGAGCCTGCCACAATTCTGGCACACTAAATGGTCGTGCCGGGTGACGTTGTCGTAACGATCAGGGAAGCCGGGAACGGCCACTTTGCGAATAAGGCCTTTGGCGTAGAGGCTGGCAAGGTTGTTGTACACCGTTGCGATGGAAACCTTCGTGCCTTGTTCCTTGAGGCTCAAATACACCTGTTCTGCTGTTGGATGATCGGTGGAGGCATTGATGGTATCAAGAATGATTTGCGCGTTCTTGTTCATTTCCGCTCCTCCTAAACCCTCGAATTAGAACAATTCCAATTTACGGGAATATATGAGAGTAGTCAAGTGGCATTTAGATAAATTCTAATTTCATTTCAAATGCAGGCAAACGCGAAGAGGCATTTCCGACGATGGATGTGCCCATGGAAGGACAATTCTGACGATGGATGCGCCCACGAATGGATATTCCCGACGATGGATGCGCCCATGAAGAGCATTTCCGATGATGAGAGGACTCACGAAGGGACGTTCCCGATGATGGATGAGCCCGCGAAGGGACGTTCCCGACAATGAATGAGCCCATGGAGAGGCATTTCGGATAACGAATTTACCCCAACAATAATAAGCCGCACCTCCCAAACCCGGTAACCTTTCGCGGTCTGGACACGGGTAGTGCGGCTTAAAATGCAGGGCGCATAAATAAGAGCGTTGATTGGCTACCGCAGTTCAAGTACGCAAATGTTTTCCACATGGTTGGTGTGGGGGAACATGTCGACGGGTTGAACCTCGGTAAGCCGGTAGCCATGTTCGATCAAATACTCGACATCGCGTGCTTGCGTGTTGGGGTTGCAGGAGATGTATACGATGCGCTTTGGCGCCAAGCTGCAGGCAGAGCGAAGAAACTGCTCGTTTGATCCTGCGCGTGGCGGATCCATCAGCAGCACATCGAGCGATTCGCCTTCTTTTGCTAGCTCGTCCATGAAACGCCCCGCGTCTTCAGCGGTGAACTCGGCATTTTCGATACCGTTGTGGCGAGCATTTTCGCGCGCGTCCTTGATGGCGGACGCAACGTTGTCTACGCCGATCACGCGTGCGGCATGGGCCGCTTCGGCATTGGGCAACCCCTTTGCTGCAACTAGACCTATGGTCCCAGTTCCGCAGTAGGCATCCATGGCCGTTTCGGTGCCGGTGAAATGGGCCATTTCGATGGCCTTTCGGTAAAGCACTTCAGTTTGCGTAGCGTTCACCTGGTAAAACGAATGGGAAGAAATACGGAAGGTGAGCCCGCAAAGCTCGTCGATGATGAACCCTGGGCCATAGAGCGTCTTTTCTCCCTCGTTGCCCAAGATCACATTGGTTTGACGGGTATTCACGTTCTGCACTACGGTTGTGATGGCGGGGCAGCGCTTCTTCAGCTCGCGGCAGAAATTGCGTGAGGCGGGAAATTCCTTGCCGTTGGTAACGATGGTAACCAACAATTCGCCGGTGGTATGCCCTACGCGGATAACGGCATGACGGATAAAGCCTGTGTTGGCATCTTCGTTGTAAGGTTCCATACGGTAGCGCTGCATGAGCGACCGAATGGCCAGAACCGCCTGCTTGGCATCTTTGTTTTCCAATAGGCAGGCATCGGTGTTGATGACGCGATGCGTGCCTGCTGCGTACATGCCGCAAAGGATTTCGTGCTGCGATGAGCCCTTCGAGCCGGTTTTGCCCCTTTTGCCCTGAGGTTTCTTTCCGCCTTTGGTCTTGCGCCCGGGAACGTAGGGCGAAGTGACCTTGTTGCGGTAGTAATAGGGCTGGTCCATCCCCGCGATGGGGCTGAATACGGTGCCCTCGCCCGCGAAAGGTTCGAAGAGTTCGATCATCTCATTTTGTTTGCGTTCCAGCTGTTTTTCGTAAGGGAGAGAAAGCAGCTGGCAGGCTCCGCATTGTTTTTGCGCGGGGCAGTGGGGCATGTTCATGGAAGGGGCTCCTTTTAGTGTGTGCACGTAAGAAGTGTAGCGGATGCAGCGCACTTGCAGGGAAACGACATCGCAATACGAAAGCCTCTGCTTTAAGGTTTGCTTGGTTGCGGCGGGCTATCTGTTTGGGTAACGGGGATAGGCTTGGGCGAATCGACTCGGCATCGACGATAGCCGCTTAGGGATCGTCTGTTTCCAACGAAGCCCTTCGGGAGCAGGGGCACCAACAGTGAAAAAGAGGCCCGATAGCGGCAGTGCATTATCGGGCCCTATGCTGTTTGCCTATTGCCCGTTGAAGGACTGTTCGGAAACGTTCCCGTGCCGTAGTCGGAATGCCTTTTTCGATAAGGCGCAGGCCAATAACGCAGCAGCCGTATTTCGCGGCGATTGCTTTGATGGGCTGGGGCTGAATAGTTAGCGGCAAGTCACCGTTGCCGGGGCTGAAACGCATACGGGTAAAGAGCCCCGCCCGAGCCGCTTCGCGGGTGATGTCGTCTTGTGCCGCCCGCGCCACTTCCTCGATAAGCAGATTGCAACAGGCATCATAGAGCATGGCATCGAGCGGGTTGGTGGCGGCCTGCGCTATTTTGCACTGCTGGTTGGGAGTTCCTATGGGCTCGTCGTCAGCTGCAACTAATCGTTAATGCCCTAAACCTTTTTTCCTTAATGCTGAATGGCCTGGCTGAATAGGCTGATTCATTATCGGTCGATTTGGGAATTCTGCTGAATTGCGAAAGTTTGAGCAAATGCTCCGATTCAGTTCGCAAGGGAGGGGTTCCCTTGCAGAAGAGGTGTAGCTATGCGTTTCCTCAATGTTGTTATGTTGTTGGTGTTTGCCCTCGGATTGCTAGGCTGCGCAAACTCAAGCCAATCGGCGGATGACGCTTCAGGGAATACCCCATCGGGGCGGAACGTTTTTCTTGTTGACCAAGATCATAAAACGTTGCTTAGCTTGGGTGAACCTTCTGTGCTGCTTGGCGGGGCCGAGGAAAATTGGCGTTGTCTTGCTTCATACGATCTTGATGTCTCTTTTATTCTTGGGGAATCTCGCGGCTCTCTTGTTGCTCTTTCGGTTTCGGGGGAGGGCGGATGCGGCGTTTTTCCGCGGCTGATCAGGATGAAATTCTTGAGTCGGGTTCGATGCCCAATCGTTGTGATGCGGGTTCTTCCTCTTTGAGAATTGGTTGTCTTGTCGATTTGGGCGAATCTGCCAGTTCCCAATTGATAAATGGCAACGGACCCCAGGGGCGTCAGCTTGCAGAAAAAGTCGCCTCTAAAATGGACGGGTTGATGATTGTGGCAACGATGGATTCGGGTGCTGAATATCAATGGGAGTTGGTCCAGGGCAAGTAGCAACAAATTGTATTGTGCGTAAACAGGTTTTACACAAACAGGAGAGAGAGCGACTGCTTGACGATGATTACACCGTCGAAAACGAATCGCCCATTAAGCTGGGATAGAATCTATGTCCTGGTCCGGAAGTCAGAACTACATTACGGGTTGGGGGTCGCCATTGACGGCTGGCGACCCTTTCTTTTTTGGAGGGGCAATGAATATCAGCCAACTTGAGTATCTTGTTTCTGCGATTCATCTAGGGAGTTATTCCCGTGCCGCAAAAGAGCAGTTCGTAACTCCCCAGGCTGTTTCGAAGGCCATAAGGACTTTGGAGTCGGAACTGGGTTTGAAGCTGATTTCGTCATCGGGTAAAACTATATTGCCGACAGACGTGGGGTTGTTAATTGCCGAAGAGGCAGAAGCGATTATCCATCATGCAGACAGAATAGGCTCAATCGCTTCCTCGCATAGGTTACGTATTTCCGATGAGGGAAAAATGAAGTGCGCTATTGCGTCTTGGGGCGAAGGGGACTCCTTAATTCCGCCACTTGTGAAGAATCTGCTAGGAAAGAGTGGTTGGGTGGAAAGCCTAATCGAATTGCCCAACGAGAGATGCTTGTCTGGTTTGAAGTTGGGCTATATTGACTTTGCTGTTCTGCTTGATGCTCCGATGCTCGAGGGCTTTAAGCGAAAGTTTCTCTATTCTGTATCGCCTAATCTTCTAGTGAAGTCGAATAACCCGTTGGCATTTCGGGATGCACTTTCGGTGCATGATCTGAGGACGGTCAAACTTGCTTTGCCGTTTCATGCGGAAGAAGTCTGCCCTTATTTGAAAGATTTAGCTTCTGATTATGGGGTGAATCTTCATTTTGAGATACTCGACAACAGTCGAGAGAGCATCGGGAATTTCTTTTTGGATAATGAAGATGCCGCTCTTCTTGCCATCAGCGGATCTGCTTGGGAGGTTTTGATACCTGACGTTGTCAGCCTCCCATTTGTTTCGCAAGAAGGGGTTCGCTTTCCGGTTTCGGCAATTTATTCGGGTTCGAGAAGCGAAAATGCCGACAATCTTTGTGACTTCATAACTTCAAATCTGAAAAACAAGTCAGATTAAGCTAAATAAATTCGGAATCCTATGCGCCGGGCTAACACCAGATAATATTTTTACCGCAGGGCGTATTTGCGCTTGATGCGTTCTAGTTTTCTTTTCCAGGGTAGGTAGAGGGCGGAAAGGAATATCACGGTGGCTATGCTGTGAGTCAAGTCTAGCGGCAGGCCGGCCAGGTAGGCGGCCAAGGCGCCTTGCCAGGTGACGGGTAGCAGGAATGCCACGATGTACCAGCTGTTCAGGATGAAGCCGTATCCCAGTCCCGAAAGGAAGCCGTAGCATAGTAGCACCACGGTGCCCAGGCCGAAGCGGGGCTTGTCTTGACCTTCGTCCAACTCGAACACGCCGCTTTTCGCTAACGCACCGGCAATGTAGCCCACCAGGCCCCAGGCGTACATTTGCCAGGGCGTCCAGGGGCCTTGCCCGAAGAAGAAGTTCGAGCACAGTGCTGCCAGCGCCCCCACCATGAAGCCGCTGTGCTTACCGAATACTACGCCGGCGATGATGCAGATGGCGCTTACCGGTTTGAAATCGGGAATGGGCGCAAACAGGATGCGCCCCGCTGCTGCCAGCGCTCCCAGGGTTGCGGTGGGCATAACCTGGCGCAACGCCGGGCGACCTGCCTCGAAGCCGCAGAAGAACACGGCCAGTGCTGCACAGCCAACCAGCAACGTAAGCAGTGCTGATTGCTCGATTTGCAGGTAAGCGCAGGCTAGGAGCGCTAAAACCGGTGCAGCAAGGGCTACGGCTTCAACGATGGTGCGCGCGATGCGGCTCAGGGTGCTCATCGCTGTTGCTCCCAGGCTTCGGTGAAGGCGTTGGCGGTGGCGCGGTAGAACAGGTTTTCGCGGAAGAACTGCGCGGGTGCTTCGGTGCAGGCGCATTCGCCATCGAACAGCATGCTTATTTCATCGGCCACGCAGGCTGCGAAGGGCAAATCGTGCGTGGCAAGCACGATGGTGGTGCCTTCGGCGACTAGGCTGCGGCATAGCTTCGCTACCGTGAGCTTGGTTTTCGGGTCCAACCCCTTGGTGGCTTCATCCAGCAGAAGCAGGCGGGGGCGCGTAAGCAACACCTTCGCGAAGGCCAGCAGTTGCTGCTGTCCGCCCGAAAGGTCGTAGGGGTGGGTGTTTTCCAGGCCGTTTAGTCCCAGGCGCTTCAACATTGCGAGTATATCTTCGTGGGAATAGCCGCAGGGGCGTTGCCAATCCTGTAGCTCTTCGGCAACGGAATCGCATACGAATAGCGCTTTCGGGTCTTGCGGAATAAAGCCTTGGCTGTCGCGGCAGGGGCTTTTTACGCGCCCGCGCTCGGGACGCAGGCTTCCCGCCGCCAATGCCAGCAGGGTGGATTTGCCGCACCCGTTGCCGCCCACCACGGCGTGCAGCGTGCCCTTCTTCACCGCAAGGTCGCAGCCCTTCAGCACGAAGGGGCTTTTGCGCTGGTAGCGGAAGGCAATGTCGTCGATGTGCAGGGCAATTGTGCTGGTGCCCGCGTTGGCGGTTCGTGGGTTTTCGGCGGGAACGAACGGCTTCGGCTTGGGCAGGGGACATTCGGTTAGCGTACCGTTTGCCAGCTCGAAGCGCCGGGTTGCGTAGGGGGCCAGAAGTTCGGGCGCATGCGTGGTGGCTACGATGGTTATGCCCAGCTCGCGGTTCATGCGGAACAGCGCATGCGCCAGCGAATGGGCGGCTACTGGGTCGAGCTGGCTGGTAGGTTCATCTAGCAGCAGGATGCGCGGGGCGCAGGCCATTACGCTGGCCAACGCCAGCAGCTGGGTTTGCCCGCCGGAAAGGCTGTTCGCATTCTGATGGAGCCAGCTGTTCATACCGAAGAAATGGGCCAATTCGGCTACGCGGCGGCGCATGGCTTGTTGCGGGGTACCCAGGTTTTCCAGCCCGAAGGCCAGTTCGTGCCAGGGTTCCGAGCACACCACCTGGTTTTCGGGATTCTGCGTTACGAAACCCACGGCGCGGGCTGATTCTTCGGCACTTAGCGTTGTGGCATCGGTCCCGAACAATGTGATGCGGCCTTGGCGGTTGCCGCGAGGCGCAAGCTCGGGCTTGCAGCTACGCAACAGCGTGGTTTTGCCGCAACCGGTGGCGCCGGTTATCAGCGTGAACGAGCCCTCTTCTATTTCTGCGTTCAAGGGCCCCAAAAGGGCAGGCGCGTTTTCGTGCTGGCTGCTTGCTTCAAGGTACGAGAATTGGAATTCTTCGAATTTCAGGGCAGCGTTCATCGGCGAACCTTTCCAGCCAGCTCAAGGAACAAGGGGAATGCCAGCACGGGAACATACAGCACGGCAACGGGGCTGGCCAGCGTGCCGTGCAGGGCAGGGAAGAAGCCAAAGCCATTTGCCAGGGAATAGGCGGCGAAGGCGGCGGCTACGGCTAAGGTTGCCAAAACCGTTGCCGCCACTGCGTCGCGCAGGCGGAAGCGGCTTCGGCGGAAGGTGGTGCGTTTGCGCACAGCGCCCCAACCGCGGCAGCGCATGGAGTCGGCTGATTCCAAGGAATCTTCCATGCTCCAGCCCATCAGGGTGGTGGAAATGCGCAGCTGGTCGGCGAAGCGGACGCGGCTTAGGCGTTTTGTGGGGCGGATGCCCTCGGCGCATGGGACGCTGATTGTTTCGCTGGGGTTCGATGCGTGTGCTGCGGTGTTGTTGCCCGCTTGTGCAGCAGTGCTTGTTGCGGCGGTGCCGTGCTTGGCGCGTGCAGCGGTGCAGGCGGCCAGGGCGGCATTGATGGTGCGGCCGCGCTTCACGAAGCGGGGTATAAGCCGCATGATCATGGAAACCATCAGCGAAATGGTGGGCAGTATGCCGCCTAGGGCTCCCATTACCTTGTCGGAGCCCAGCACGGCGTTCGCGTTGGAAAACCATTGCATCACGCATAACAGCAATGCCGCCATGGTAAGTGCGTTGGCGTAGCCTTCGGCGTACACGGCTTGCGTGCCTATGCGGAACAGTTCGGTGGTGCCGGTGGAACTGAACAGGGGGTTCACCGCAACGATTATCAGCATCAGCGGCAGCTGCCACCCCAGCGATTTCGCTACCGAGCCCGCGCCCCGCAGCCATGCCCCGCACGTCAGCGCGGCGGCAAGCGAGAGCGCCAGAAGCAGGGGGTGCGGGGCGGCCATGGCAAGCGCCAAGGCTACGGCGAAGTAGGCCAGGGGAAGCGTGGGGTGAAGACTGTCGAAGGCAGTGGGCTTCATTTACTTCACGTAGTACCAGGAAACGGAGTCGCCGTCTTTGAGCACGTACTTTCCGCAGGAAACGTTTGGCGCGCTTCCATTGACTGAGTACATCCAGCCGCTTTTCCCGCCGTATTCAAATTCTGCCAAGCCGCCGATAGCGCTCACGTAGATACCGTATTGGCTGCTTTTTGTGCTTACCGAAAGGCCGGTTGCGCACAGGGCATCGTAGGCGGTGGCTCCCTTCTTGAAGGTGGGGTGAGCGCTACCTGAAACGCGCCCATCGGCAGCGCTGCTGGAAACGGATACCGAAACAGTAACGGTGCTAGAAGCGGTGGAGTTTGCAGTAGTGCCCCGGGAATTGCCATTGCTGTTCTGCTTGCTGCTTGAGCTGCTGCTGCTGGAAGAGCTTGTCTTGTTGCTGGAGCTGCTTGAGGTGCCGTCTTCCTTTTCAGTGCTTTTGCCCTGGTTGCCCGACGCGCCGTCGCTTTCGTCCTGGGTGTTGCCGTCTTGGTTTGTCGCTTCGTTCGATTGGCCCTCTTGCGTAACGTTGTTGCCGTAGTCGGTTGAAGCGGAGTCTGCCTGTTGCGTGGCTTCGGCCTGATTGCCCTGGTTCAGTGCATCGGGTACAACGAGCGCGAATGCTGAAACGCCGATAAGGCAGCAGCAAGCAGCTGAGATTATGCCAAGCGCTATCTTGTGGGCGCGGGTGAGCTTTTTTGGATTTTCAGTCATGGTTCTAGCCTACAGGGAACGGCGATGGAACAGGAACGTGCCCACGGCAATCAGACCAGCGCAGCCCGCGACAATGCCGGCGATGGGTAGCCAGGGAGCGCCCTTTGAATCGTTGCTGTTATCGGAAGAGGCGCCACGAGCGGAAGATGCGCTGGTAACAGCGCTGCTGTTCTCATCTTCGTCGGAAGCTTCGCTTTCAGCTAGTGCTTCAGCGTCGCTCAGGGGCGCTTGGGCTGCAGCAGATGCGCTGCCAACACTAATGGGGGTTGCGGCAGGAGCATGCCCGCCTTCAGTGCTGCTGGATGCTTTGTTGTTCTGCTGGTTGTTGGCTCCAGGTTTTTCGGGTGTTTGGGTGTTGTCGGAATTGCTGCCGCTGCTGTTGTTGCTGGAAGAAGCGGTGCTTGCCAGGGCGAACAGTGTGCCAGAATCGTTGGTCCAGTACAGCGTGCCATCAGTACCCATGGTGATGGATTTCATGCAGTAGTTGGCTACATCGCCCGTGGCGTCGAACAGCCTGGTTGCCGTGTTTGTCTCCAGGCAGTACACCCAAGCGCCACCGCCGTTGGTGGGGTTGTTGTCTCCGTCCGTTTCGACGCCATTGCAGGTGAAGTAGGCATAGGTGTTGCCGTCGGCCGCTTTGGCAACCAAGGGTGCGCTCTTCACTTCGAAGGGAAGAGAAACCGAGTGCTTAACCTGCATGGTTGCAGCATCGATGATGCTGAGTATTCCCGTGTAGTCGGCTGCGCAGCCGCCAACGAACAGATTGCCCCGGAAAAGAGTTGCTGTGCTGGTGCTTTTGTTGGCAAAGGAAGTGGCATTCGATTCGGAAAGCGAGCCATCGGAGGCTACCGCGATCTTGTGCAGCGTGCCATCGTTTGTTGTGACGTACGCTTCGGTTTCAGCGCTGTTCGAGATTACCGTGGAGCGAATTGCAGAGGACAGCTTAAGCGTGGAAACGGTTTTGCCCGTTGCGGGGTCAACGGCGGTAAGCACGCCGGCGTCGTTGCCGTACAACAAAACGTTGCCAACCTTGCAAGCGCCGCTCCAGTAGAAGCCCGTGTCGGTTTCTTCGTTTGCCCAAACTCGTTCGCCGGTGATGGCGTTGATGCCGAAGAACGTGCCCGTTGCGGCGTTGTAGTTCGAGTCAAGCGAATTGGCAGTGCCGGTGAACACCATGCCGCCAGAGGCGGTTACGGTGGAAATGTTCTGAGTACCCGATGCGATGGTGCCCGACACCCAAAGCGTTTTCATCTCACTCGCAGATACGCCCTGCAAACGGCCGTTGGCAAGTGGAACCACGATAACGCCATCGGTGTATACCGGACGGCAGGTGGAGTCAATGGCGCTGAACAGCTGAAGTGCTGCCGCCTCTTCGCCAGTCTTGGCGTTCAAGCGGTATAGAGTGGCCGCTCCTTTGGGGTGCCAGTGCTCATCTAGCGGGGAAGATACAAAGAACACTGAATCGCCGATGGCGAGGATTTCGGAGCAGTTGCTCCTGCCATGCTGCTTCTTCCAGGCAAGTGCTGCATTGCTGGAAGAAGTGGGGGCGGAGGTTACCGTGCTGGTGTTGCCGGTGTTCTTCACGTAGGAAGTGGTGTCGTTGCCCGAGGCTTTGTCGGGGTGTTGGGCATCAGGGGCGGTGGGGTAGTCAGCTGTGCCGTTGTCGTATTTTTGGTCGGGATTGCTATAAGAAGACCAGGAAAGCTCGTAAATGTATCCATCTTTGTTGATGATGTCGGCGTCAATCCCTGGGTCATTGTCCGAGCCATTGACCAAGCTAGCCCAATAAGGGTCATATGTTTCGGGGAGCTCATAAGGCGTGCCACTTAAAGTCAGGGCCTTTACATAGCGGTGGCCATTCGCCCATGAGGGACTGTACGTTTTGCAGTCGTCGATATAACCCTGTGCCTTAGCCAGCTTCAGCATATCTTCAACGGTTTTACCCTTTTCGATATCAAAGGTGTGCGAAACCAGAGTGGTGCCGTAAACCGAGATCTTCAGTGTTGCTGAAACGGTATCTGCCTTGGTGTTGGATGCCTGATTTGCAGGCTCGCCGCTGTTGGCTGATTGACTCGGTGCTTTGCTTGCGCTGTTGGGGTCTGCCGTTTCGCCAGCGTTTGCCTTTGAGTTGCTAGCTGTTGCGTGCCCTGCGGCGCTGCTGGAGCTTGGGGCCTGGTTCTCACTTGCATCTGGCGTGGTGTCTGCCTTGTTTGCGGTGGCGTCAGCTGTGGAAGGGTTGCTTGCGCTGCCAGCCGTGGAGCTTTGCTCTGCCGTGGCTGCTACAGCATTGTTGGCTTCTTCTGCTAGGGCAAAGCTGGGGGTTAGGGCGGTTGCCAAGGCGATTGCCATAAGCAGCGCAAGGGCGCGCTGCGCTAAGCCGCGGGAACGGCGGGTGGTGTTGCTCACGTGAGCTCCTTCTATCCAGGGTGCGGGCTGGCAGGCATTCCGACTTGATCGAGCGCTGCTCGAAGTTACGGTTACTGGTATAGCGAAGGATTTTCACCTTCATTCCCCTGCGGCATGTGAGCACCTGCGCAAAAAGCGCAGCCAGCCGTAACCAAAATTATGCGGTCACATTATAAAGGGGGTTTTCTTTGTGCGGCAAGTTGGCGTTGCGTGCATAGGCAATGCGGCGATTCGTTCGCCCATGCCGACTACGCGCGTTTGGGCCCTTGAGGCATGGCTCCAAAAGCAAAACGCCCCGCATCAGGCCGAAGTTTGATGCGGGGCGGGAGAAAAGGAGGGTTCGGGTTGTTAGGCGTTTGCGGGCTTCGACCTTTTGGCAAGAGCTTCGATGGCGGCGAGGTTTGCCATAGTGGATCGAATAACGTCTGAGCGGGAAAGCGAGCCGACGAGCGTTCCGTCGGAGCTTACTACCGGCGCTTTCTTGATGCGCTTCTCGGCCAGAAGGCGGCAAGCTTCGTCAAGCTCGGATCCGCTTTCAACGGAAATGGCACCCTTGGTGGCAATGCGCATCACGTTCAAGTCGAGCAGCTCGGAAACGCGCTGCATGAAGTTTTCGTTGTCAGTAGCGCGGTACAGCATGAGAGTTGCGTCCAGAACGGCGCCTTCACTGCGTCCGATGTACTTCATGATGTCGCCGTCGGAAATAAAGCCGACAACCTTCATATGCTCGTCGACCACGGGAACACCAGAGGTTTTGTTGGTGGCCAGAATCTGCGCAACCTCGCGGATGGAATCGGTGCTGTGAACGAAGTAGGGCTGCTTGTTCATGGCGAGGTCCACGGCGATGTGGTCGTCTGCCTTGGTGGGCAGGCGCAGGGCATTGGCGCGTTCTGCTGCGGAGGGCTCCTTCTTGGTGTCGCGTACGGCGGCAACGATAACCACAAAGATCGCGATCATGATAAGCGCCGTGAAGGCGAACGCGATGCGATCGCCCGCCATAGCCTGTTCGAGTGCGGGCATCTCGGGGAACAGGAAGGTGGATGTTGCGGAAAGGGAAACCAAGATAGCGGTACCTAATGAAGCGCCGACCTGGTTCAGGGTGTTCTGCAGTGCATTTGCGTGCTGGATAACGCGGTTGTCCAGCGTGTTGATTCCCCAGGTGTTAAGCGGGGTGACCAACGCTTGCATGCCAACGCCCAGGCAGGTGTAAATAACGATGATGAAAGGTACGGGCGTATCGAGCCCGAAGCCGACTAAGCCGCAACCGCCGATGGCCGCAATCAAGGCGCCTGGGATTACGATACGGCGAACACCCAGTTTGTCGAACAGGCGGCCGGCGAAGAAGCCCATGATGGCGCCCAACACAGCGCCAGGGAGCATGATAAGGCCGGTTTCCAGGGCAGATATGCCGAGCAGGTTTTGCAAATAGATGGGAAGCAAAACGCCCGTGCCAACCAAAGCTGCTTGGAGCAGGGCAACCAGGACGACGACAATGGCGTATGCGCGGCTCTTTAGCACGTCGACTTTCAACAGTGGCACTTCAAGTTTCAGCTGTCTACGTACGAAGAACGCCAAGAGAACGGCACCGACAATGATAAGGGCGATTGGGATAGCTACGTTAGTTGCCGAAGTGATGGTGGCCAAGCCGTACAGTAGTCCCAAAAGGCCCAGTGAGCACAGGGCAACAGATGGCTTGTCGAACGAGGTGGGTTCGAACTCGCCGTAGCTCTTGAGGAAGACGACGGCAGAGATAACGATAAGCACAGCTAGTGCGGTTACCAGCATAAAGAGCGAGCGCCATCCGACAGATTCGACCAACAAGCCGGAAAGGGAAGGGCCGACAGCAGGAGCAAAGCCGATAACCAAGGACACAATGCCCATGGCACTGCCACGCTTTTCGCGGGGGAACACCAGAAGAATCACGGTGAACACCATCGGCATAACCACACCAGTGGATGCTGCCTGGAAAATGCGGCCGAGGAGCAGGATGCCGAAGAAGGGCGAAAATGCTGCCATAAGTGAGCCTAGGGCGAATACCGAAACGCCTGCGATGAACAGCTTTCGAGTGGGGAAGCGTCCTATAAGGAAGGCGGAAAGCGGAATGACGATGGCTTCGACCAGGGAATAGGCCGAGGTGAGCCACTGAACGGTGGTGGCGTCTACCTGGAGGTCTGCCATGATGGAGGGGTATGCGGGCGAAAGGAGCGTCTGGTTCAAAACAACCAGCGTGGCGCCTGCCAGCAAAATGGCAACGATAACTACTTGATTGCGGGTGAGACCCATCTAGTTTTCCTTTCTTGTGTGGGGATCGATAGGGGTGGTTTTGAGTTGGCCGTTGAGGCTTGCGAGCTTACGGAAGGCTTTAAACCCTTCGATGACCTGCTGCTGCAGTTCTGCCGCATCGGGGTTTTCCCCAAAGAGGGCGGAAAACTCTGCATCGATGGCAGCCGATTCGGCGCGGCCTTTATCCGTGAGGTAGATGCGGAAGCTGCGCTTGTCGTTTTCATCTTGACGGCGCTCGATGAGCCCACGATCTTCCATAGGCTGCGCGATGGGCTTGAAATTGGAGGGCTTTACACACAGGTGGTAGGCGAGCTCCTTGATGGTTTGGCCGTCCTGTGAAGCAATCTCGCCAAGCAGGTGGGCTTGATAGGGGTTTAGCCCGTGCTTTGCAACGATGCCTGAAAGCGTCGACTTGATAAGCAGGTTGATGAAACGGGTCTCCTCGAACAAGGTTCGGCAAAAGTTGATGTTTTCCATAGCAGATGATCCTCCTTTCTGTTTTTTTGGGAATAAGAAAGCGCCCCATGCAGGGGCGCCCATAGACTTGTTTGATACGATAAATAGTACTAAAACATAATTATATTTTAGAAACAATTATCGTTTCTTCATAAGTGGGAATCTGGTACCTGTCCCTTTCCCGATAAAAAGGACTGCCGGAGATTCCGACAGTCCTTAAGCGCTCATTGTTGGCAGTGGTCCAAAACCGAAGGCGGGAACCTGGTGCCCGTCCCTATTTTCCCACCTTGATTGCGCCTTTGTCGCAGCGATTGCCCCAGGCATCGATGAGGGTATCGTCCTTGTATACACACACGATTTCGCAATGATTAGCGCATTTCTGGCAGATGACCTCGCGGGTGGTGAACTCGAAATCGGAAATGTCGAAATTGAAGGGCTTGCGCTTCGAGGTAGGGGCATCAGCTGCCAGCAATGCGGCACCGTAAGCTCCCATCAGATGGCCATCGGGGTCAACCAGAACAGGTTGGTTCAGCGCTTCTTCGAAGAAGTGAACTACGCCAACGTTCTTGCTCACTCCTCCTTGGAATACGATAGGCGATTGAATGCGTTTTCCTTTGCCCACGTTGTTCAGGTAGTTGGTGGCAACTGCTTTGCACAAGCCAGCGATAACGTCTTCGCGGGGGTAGCCAACCTGCAGCTTGTGCACCAAATCGCTCTCGGCGAACACCGTGCAGCGAGCGGCGATGTTGGCGGGCTTTTTCGAGGTTAGGGCGATGGGGCCGAACTCTTCCACTTCGACGCCAAGGCGGTGTGCTTGGCTTGAGAGGAACGAACCAGTGCCTGCGGCGCACAGCGTGTTCATGGCATAGTCGGTGGCTATACCGTTTTCGACGCAGATGATCTTTGAGTCTTGTCCGCCGATTTCGAGGATGGTGCGCACGTCGGGATGTAGGTGAGTAGTGCCAACGGCGTGGGCGGTGATCTCGTTTTTCACTACGGTGGCATCCAAGATAGAGCCAACCAATCGCCGTGCGCTGCCTGTGGCGCCAACGGCGACCACCTTGATTTCTTCAGTGTTTATCTGGCTCTTCAGGTCTTCCACCACACGACGTGCCGCATCGGTGGGGTTGCCTTCCGTCCAAAGGTAGGAGCGGGCGACAATCGTGCCATCGGGCAAAATGATGACGCCTTTAGTGGAAATGGAACCGGTATCGATACCAAGGAATGCGTTGCTCATCAACGTGCCTTTCTCATTGCGATCATGTCGTAGAATGCCTCGAGTCGAGTGTCGAGGCCGGTATCGCTCGTTTGCGAATCGTAGCTCAGGTACAAAATGGGGATGCGATAATCGCTGCTGATGCGCTGCAGAACGGGCATCACGTCAATCTCGGGCGTGCAGCCAGAAGACTTAAGGTGAATGATGCCGTCAAATCCCTTTTCGGCGTAGCTTTTTGCTGCAGCGATGGTCATGGTGGAAGTAGGCCCCATGTCGTAGCTTACGTATTCGCTTACGCCACGGCGCAGGTTTTCCTCGTTGTAGTGCAGATTGCGATGCGTGATGTTCAAGTAGCGTGCAAGCGAAACACCCATGTCAATGAGCTTTTCTTCGATGTTGAGATTCGAATGGGAATCAACGGCGGTGAAGTACTCACCTACGATTCCGATGCGAATCGGGTCAGCGGGTTCTTGCGTGGGCAATTCTCGGAGAATGCTCATGCCCTGTTTGTAGGCGGAAGCTATCTGGCTCAGATTGGTGACGGTACGCATGTCGGCAAAGAAAGTATCACGGGCGCGCTTGAAAGACCCGGGCTCAACTTCGAAGCCGGCCTTTGCCAGGTAGGCATCGTTGTAGGAGTCTAGGCACTCGATCATTTTGAAAAGTGCTAGGAACTGCTTAACCCCTTGCGAGATAGAGAGGTTCGGATTCACCTTCTCTTTGCAGATGGTTAGGTACTCCTGCATCGGCTTGCCTGTTACCGTGGCGAAGTTGAGCATCTCGAACTCGTAGCCCATGTCACGAAGGATGGATTCCTGCAACTCGCCGTAATATCCCAGGCGGCAGGGTCCGGCAAATTGAACAAGAACGTCAGCACCGCGTTCTAGCGCTTCGATGTAGTCACCCAAGATGTGCTTGAACGGAGCGCATACGAAATCGTTACTGTGTTGGGCACCCCGCTCCAGCGTGCGACGCGTCGGTTCGGGCAACGATACGTAGTCGGCATCAAGCACCTGCTCAACGAAGTACTTGAAGGCAATGTCGTAATAGGAATAGCGAAGGAAGGCAACTTTGGTGCGTGCGTGACGATCGGCTTTCTTCTTCTGCTTCTTCTTGCTGCGATGCGCGCGAAGGGCCTCGGGCGTGCCGGGGATAAAGGAAATAGACGCATTGGGAGTTTCGTCGGAATAGCGGCGTTTGAGGGTATCGGCCGCCTTCTGCACGGCATTCAATGCAGTCAGTTTGCGGTTTGGCTCTTCGCCTTGCTGGCGGTTTGATTCGTTATTCATGCAGGTAGCCACCCCTTTGCTGGTAGCGAAGAATATCGACAAAGCTTTCCAGGCGCGTTTCCAGGCCAGCGGTTCCGCTCTGTGCATCGACAGTGAGCGAAAGGATGGGCTTGCCTTTGATGCAGCGCATAAGGGCATCGTTGGTCATGGAGTCGGGCCCGCAAGGGAAGGCGCTTACCAAAACAATACCGTCTATCTGGTCGTACAGGTCCAAAATGGTGCCGATAATCTCTCGGTTGACAATCCAAGGCAGGGTGTCGGAAAACTCAAAGCTTTTTTCCAGCGCTTTTTCGTGATTGTGGCGATCGGCGAAAAGAACGCAGGTTTCCATTTCCCTCAGCATGTCAATAAGCGGCGAACCCACAAAGTTGTCATGAATCACGTAGGGGTGCGCCGCCAAAAGAATTCGTAAGGGGCGTTCGCCTTCGGGCATTTTGGCAACGCGTTTTAGTAGATCTTCCTGTTTGCGGGCGCGTTTCTCGTCGCTATTCGTCTGGGCGCGAACGGCGGCAGCATAGGCTTTCTTTGATTCTTTTCTTGTTGCCCCAAGCTTTTGGCCAAGGTCAATGTAGGCTTCCTGCTCCTTGATGTGGCTGTCTGCTCGATCAACTTCGCAGGAAATGATGCGGGGACGTTGCGTGATGAAAGTGTTGGCAACTAAATCTGGCAGTGCCTGGAATTTGGTGCAGAAGCCTTTAAAGTTTCCCAGGTTGTTGATGCTGGGAGCAAAAATGGCATCGCATTTTCCCAGAAGGCCGGCAACGTGACCCATATACAGTTTTGAAGCCAGGCAGCATTCATCGATGGAGAGGTGCGCTCCTGCTTCAAGGGTGCTGCGGTCGGATTTGTCGCTTACCACAACGGTCCGGCCGAGTTCTTCAAAAAAGGTACGCCACATGGTTTTGTAGCGAAAATACAGTAGGGCGCGAGGTATGCCAACGGTTTGAACGTCAGCAAATTCGGCTTGCGCCTTAAGGTCTAAAGGGCTCATATTCCTCCATATTGATGAGGGTGTTGGGCTGCTTGGAGCTGCCCTGTGCCTTTATTCTCTTCTTCTCGGGACTTTGCTGGTTATGGTTTCATGCGGATTCCATCTTGCGTTATGTTTAGGCGCCCATCCAATAACGTTGCTCCATGAAAGGAGCCGCATGGCCAGGTACCGTGCCACAATCGTTTCGCCAAAAGGGGCCGCCCCCAAATCAAGCGTTTTCGTTTAAACCCCTGCGCCAGTATGGGGCGGGCGGCTATAGGTTGTTCAGGATTGCCTGCCTTAATTCGTATCGTCGCAACAGTTTGGGGCATGCCAGGAGTCCGAAGGCGGTTGCTAGGGCTAAAACGACAAGGAGGGGAACGGGAGCGGAGCCATCGTTGGTTTTCGGCAATTTGGTGGCAACGGACTCCACTGCTGTTTCGACTGGGTTGGTGGATTGGACAACCGAGTCTTTGTCTTCGCCATGAAGCTCTAAATTGCGGCGGGTGTCGATATTCGCGACATTCCACAGATCAACTGCGTCGCCCGATAGCGTTTCCTCTGTTGTTTGCATGTGCAGGATGGCGGGAGCGTAGGCAATCTTGCTGTCTTCTTCACTGCGTGTTGGCCCCGTTGCTTCCTTCAGGTTGAATGAAGCGCGGTTTGCGGGCAGGTTGGTAAGATCAGCTTCTTCGTAGCGCTCGGGGCGTTCCCATTCCTTGGCATCTTGGGCATTGGTGCTAAAGCCCTCTTCGACCCTACCGTGCTCGAAGGCTACGGCAATGACGAACTCTCCCTGTTCAAGCGAAAGATCGTTTACGGCAAGCTTTTGCGATTCCAAGGTAGAAACGTCTTGTTTCCAAATGCGCCAGCCGCTGAAGTCGTGGATACGTTTGTTAGTTGGATTGTCGGGGTTGTAGGGGTTTCTGATGCAGGCATTTGGCTGCTCGCCAAGGGAATTGTTTGCTCCGTTGTTGGTTGTGTCGGTGTTGTCGGGCTCGCTTTTATTCTGTTTTGCAGCGCTACCGCCATTTGCCTCGCTCGATCCTCCGTCTTCTTCGCTTGCTGCTTTCTCCTCCTCTTCTTCCTGATCGAAGTTTGTTCGATACCACACATTCATTAGGCCGTCGTAGTCTTCGAAGCTTACAGGTGTGGTGATGCCCGTGAGGTGGGCATGGCCGTCCTCTGCGCAGTCGATGGTATCGGTCATGGTGAATTCATCAACCCAGGTGCTTGAAGTGGATCGGTAATCGATCGTGTAATCGAACGAACCTGCTTCATTGAGAAGGGTTTCGCGCTTGTCAACTTCGCCCGAAATGGCAAGGGGGATGGTGTCGTTGTCAACGGTGCCCAGATCGAGTGTAGTGTTGTCTCTGCTAATGGTTATCGTGAAATGCGCCAGTATGGTGCCTTCATTTTCCTTGCAGGGAAGCTCTTCTATTTCATACGTGCCATAGGGGAGGGCGCCCAAATCGTCGTTGGCCTTTGCTGTTGAGCCGTGCGAATCGCGCCCAAACCAAATGCCGTCTTTCGCCGAGGTGCCGGCGTTGGTATTGCGGGAGTGGGGTACCCAAGAAGACGCTGTGTTGGCCATGCCATTTTCGTCGGTTACCAGCACGTGCTCTTCGCCTGTGGTGCGCGAAGTGATGCGAAACGGTACGTTCGCCAGATGCTCCATGGTGCCGCTTTTCGCTTTCGTGAAGGCCAGATCACCTCGAATTACCTGCTCTTCAAAGGAAAGGGGAACCCAGGGGCTGATGTGCTCTTCTGCCCCTTCGCTGGTTAGCGATACCTCCCAGGGCACATCGCAACTGAGATACCCTGTTGGTGGCTGTATCTCCTCTACTAGAACGGTGCCTAAGGGAAGCGTTATAGCGTGGTTGGTGTCGTAGTAAAACTCATCCCCTTCAACGAAATGGTTTTCATCGAAGGCAAACCCTCCTGTCTCATCCGTTTTGAAAACCCACGTGCGCTTGGGGGTCCCGAGATAATCCATGCTTTGTTTTGCTGTCTTCTGGCTGGAGGGATTGACGCTCGATCCGTCCAGGATATTCCGAGGGGCTTGTTTCTCTTGATCGAAGTAGCTAACGCGGAAGAGCGCTCCTTTCAAGGTTGCCGATCCGAGGGGGTAAGGGGTTTTGGTTTCTGCATCGATCTTTTGGCCGATGAGGTTGATCAGCGCGTTTTGCGGTGCATCGGAAATGTTTGCGGTGGTGGTGTTGCCCGAGGTAATGGCTGCACTTGCATCGGGTGCAGGGGCAAAGCCTTCGGGCGCTGTTTCTTCCCGAATGGTGTAAGTACCTGCGGGCAGCAATGGGCTCTTGGCGGTTTTTCCATCGGCGCCCGTCGTAAGCTGGGCTACGCGCGATCCTTCTTGGTTGTACACGCCGAATACGGCTCCTTCCAGCGAATAGCAGCGGTTGTTTTCGCTGATGGAAGGATTGGAGGAAGCTTTGACCACTTCAAGGTATCCGCCGAAGTTTTTCTTGATAGTGGCTTCCAGGTACACCGTTTGATAGCCGATGAGGCCTAGGCTGTTGCTTGGGCCGCCAGGGCGTGCTGCGCCAGGAGGTGTGATGCTCACGTCGTAAACCACTTCGCCTGCCTCGACGTTGACTTCTTTCAAGGTTGCTACGTAATCTGCTCGGGTATTTGAGGGTGCCGCGGCGCTGGGCAGCGAACAGGTGCCAGTGCCGGCATAGCCTTTGAGTTCGCCGGTGAAATCGGAAATGGCGAACTTAGCGGGATGCACGTTCCAGGTTGCGCCGATGTAGCAGCTGCCAGTTAGGGTTTTTGGGATGTCCTTTGTGGGGTCGAACGCTTCAACTTTGGTAGTGTTGGCAATCCTGAACAGGGCATATATGCTCGTTGATTTCTCTACGGGCTTTGAGAAATCGAAAGTGGAGTCATCGGAGGTGTCTACCCAGCGCACAAATTCCCAACCCTCTTTGGTGGGGGTGGCGGGCGCGCTTCCGCAAGCCTGCTTAAACGTATTTCCGCGGGGCACTTTAACGGTAAGGTCATCGGTTTTTGCATCGTTGAAAGAGACGCGAACCTCGTAATCGGCTTCCACGAATGTTCCTGTGACGGTTATGCTTCTCTCGACCTTTGTGGCCAGCCAATCAAACTCTTTCCCTGTTTCGTCGCGCCATTCCAGGGTAAGCCCCTGCGCCTCTTTCGATTCAATAAGCTTTGCCAGGGGTTGCTTGCCTGATTCGTCTGCCATAAAAGCGGGATTGGCGCCAACGGGTTGTCCCAAGGTGAAATCGGTCCCGGCAACCAGAGTGGGCAGAACTCCCGTATACCCTTCAACTTGGATGACGATGGTTGCCGACTGCCCAGGGGCGTTTCCCGCCTGCGCCCAGCGGGGCGCAACTGCCGAAACGACAAGAAAACATGCCACAACCGCGATAAGGATGCACTGTGGCAAACGATGTTCTGCGAAAGGGATGGTGCATTCGCTGGTTTCCCTTTGGGGGAGCCTTGTTTGGCGGAAAGTGCTCCGTGCGGGGTGCTTCGTGGGCGTGGTGCGGTTTTTCGGTTTGTCGCCAATGCGCCGTACGCGCGCGGCGGCACGATTCTCTGGTTTCATGATGCAGCCTTTCCTTGCAGTGTTGCTTGCCGCAAGTGTTGCAGCCATTGCTTAAGAACATGCGAAGCGAGTGCGAAAGCCGTGCGAAAGTGGTGCGAAACCGTGAAGGGTTACGTGCCTGTAAAATTGACAATCCGATAAACACCCATTTTTACCAGGCGATATGTGGCAACCACCGAAATATCTTATTTCTCCGATATGAATTATGGAATTAATACTTGACAATACCTACGGGGTTAGTAGGATTTGGAGTCAAGAAAAGGACTTCCTTCGAGGTTCTAAAGCTCAAGTTTGGTTTGCTTCGGTAAGGCAATGTAATCTTTCAGCGAGCTGAAGGCCCGAAGGCGATTTGCTGTAGGTGCGGCAGAAAGAAGGAATCATGGCAGTGTACAAGAGCGTTTCCGAGCTTATCGGCAATACCCCGTTGGTAGAGCTCTCCAATTACGAGAAGAATCACAATCTGAATGCAACCATCATCGGTAAGGTCGAGCTGTTCAACCCTGCTGGCTCCATCAAGGACCGTATCGCCAAGGCTATGATCGAACAGGCGGAAGCCGATGGGAAGATCGACGCAGACACCGTGTTCATCGAGCCTACTTCGGGCAACACCGGTATTGGCCTTGCTGCCATTGCTGCCGCTCGCGGCAACCGCATTATCATCACCATGCCTGAAACGATGAGCGTTGAGCGCCGCAACCTTATGAAGGCATACGGTGCCGAACTGGTTCTCACCGATGGCGCTAAAGGCATGAAGGGCGCAATCGCTCGCGCTGCCGAGCTTGCCGAGGAGATTCCGAATTCCTTCATTCCCAGCCAGTTCACCAATCCCGCCAACCCCGCTGTTCACGAGGCAACCACCGGTCCTGAAATTTGGGAGGCAACCGAGGGCAAAGTGGACATCCTGGTTGCTGGCGTGGGCACCGGCGGAACGGTTTCCGGCACGGGCGCTTACCTGAAGAAGCAGAACCCCGAGGTCAAGGTTGTTGCCGTGGAACCTGCCGGGTCTCCAGTTCTTTCGGAAGGCCATCCGGGCGCTCACAAGATTCAGGGTATCGGTGCAGGATTCGTTCCTGATACACTGAACACCGATATCTATGATGAAGTTATCACCATCGCCGACGAAGAGGCTTTCGAGGCCGGCCGCGAGCTTGCTGCAAAGGATGGTTTGCTGGTGGGTATTTCCTCAGGCGCTGCCGTTGCTGCAGCGACTAAGCTCGCTCAGCGCCCCGAAAACGCTGGCAAAGTCATCGTCGCTATCCTCCCCGATACGGGCGAGCGTTATCTCTCTACGGCGATGTTCAACTTCGAGTAAGATCCGAGCAGGCGTCTTGACGTACTGCTCTGGCAAGTGAGGCATGAATGTCCTACGAGCAAGAGAACAAACAGGCACTGGTCGCTTACTTCACCGAGGGCGCGAAGGGGGACAAACCCCTTGGCGCCCTTGGCGTTGAAGTGGAGCACTTTGTGGTTACCGCCGAAGGCGAGTACTCCGTATCATATGCAGGAAGAAGCGAAGGGGAATTCGGCGTTCGCGATGTGCTGGCGCATTTGGCCGATGCCTATCCTCAACATACCTATGGCCTTGAAGGCGACCTTATCGGGCTCGCTAGCGATGAGGCCTCCATTACGCTTGAGCCTGCTGCTCAGCTTGAAATCAGCATCGCACCGTATTCGTCTATCAGCCGGATCCTTCGTGTGTACAACGAGTTTCGAGCGAAGGTCGATCCATTCTTGGCTGAACACGGGTGCAAGCTGGTTACCAGCGGTTATCATCCTACAGCGCGCGCACTCGACCTTACGCTGATTCCGAAGCAGCGTTATCGCTTCATGAACGACTATTTCAAGGAAATCGGCACTCGTGGTGAACGCATGATGCGCGCTTCTGCTTCTACGCAGGTTTCGGTGGATTATCAAGATGAAGCTGATGCCATTCGAAAAATGCGCATTGCCCAGGCGTTGGCGCCCATCTTCGCAAGCGTGACCGACAACACAGCGGTGTTCGAGGCGGAGCCTGCGCCCCGGCTGGCGCGATTTGCCCTGTGGCGCAACGTGGACAACGATCGATGCGGTTCGGTGCCTGGCCTTTTCAACGAGGGTTATAGCTTTGCGGATTACGCCGAGTGGATTCTTCGCACGTGCCCCATTTTCGTTACGCGCCCTTCCGCTGATGATCCCACGGGCCCCAATCTGCGCGCGGTGTATGGCCAGTCTGCCTATGAGGCATATGGCGAGGCTCCCATGACCCGTGCCGATATTGAGCATGTGCTCTCGATGTTTTGGCCCGACGTTCGCTTGAAGAACTTTGTGGAAATACGCCCAGCCGATTCGCTGCCCGCGCCGCTGATGGCGGGATATGCGGCGCTCGTGAAAGGCATCTTCTATTCCCAGCGTTCTCTTCAGGCAATCGAGGAGGCGTTTGGAGTGGTAGAAGGCGTGTGGCCTTTGACCGACGACAGCGCCAACCAAGCCCTTAAGTCTATTCAAGAGGATGGTGCCGAAGCGGTTGTCTGCGGCAAAACGCTTGCCGAATGGCAAGAGCTTATCTTCGAAATCGCAGATGGGGCGCTTGACAAAGAGGATGCCGCCCATTTGCATGACCTGGTGGCATTTGCTCGCGGCAGGCGATAGCTCGCATCTCGGCATTTTGGCCGTGCTATTATAGTCTTATTCCTATATGATTACAGGTTGTTTTGCGCATTGCCCGTTGCATCGGGCCAATGTGCCGATGATGTTCACCATTCCGTCAGGAGGCACCAATGAAGATATCTACCAAAGGGCTGTATGCAGTGCGCTTCATGGTGTTTTTGGCAGGGCATGGCGGCACGGAGCCGGTGCCGCTGAAGGAAATCGCTAAGGCTACCAGCATTTCGCGTAAATACCTGGAGCAAATTGCTTCGAGCTTGGCGGCAGCGCAGCTGGTTCGCAGTGCCCGCGGTGCTTCGGGCGGCTATCGCCTTGCGCGCGGTGCCACGAACATCACTATGCTCGATGTGCTCACCGTAACGGAAGGCTCGCTTGCGCCTGTCGATTATCTCGATGAGCTTTCCGGGGAAGCGTCTCCTGGCGAATCGTGCTACGAGATCTTCGTTTGGAAGGGTCTGCACGATTTGGTGAAAGATTATCTGGGCGGTATTTCTTTGCAGGATGTGGTGGATCGTTCCTCCCAGCTTGCGATAGACAGCTACACCATCTAGCAATAAAGTGGCTGGCTTGTATGTGCTGGCCTGCAGAAAGGGAACGTCATGACGGTAGCGAATGGAAGTGCTGGCAAGATGAAGCGCTTGCCTGTTATCGGCATCGTTCCTTCCCAGAACACCACCGAAAAGATGGTGAGCTTTCCCGAGCGCTACGCCGATGCCATCATCAAAGCTGGTGGCGCCCCCTTGTTACTGCCGCTTTCTGGCAACCCCCATATATACGAAACGCTATTTCCTTTGATAGATGGTTTTGTCCTTACCGGCGGCAACGATATCGACCCGGCTCGCTATGGCGCTATTCGCGATAGCGGCAAGATCGACGAGCATACACCCGAGCGCGAAGAGCTTGAATATTTGATCTTGAGCTATGCATATCGCTTTGATTTGCCGCTGATGGGTATTTGCCGGGGCATGCAGATGATAAACGTGTGTTTGGGTGGTACCTTGTTCCGTGATTTAGGGGATCAGTTTCCCGGTATGGCGAGGAAAGGCATCAACGACGACAAGGATGGTCTGCCCCAGCTTGCGCATTGGCAGCCAAAGCCTTACAGCGAACCCACTCATCCGGTGACCATTCTGCCCAATTCCAAATTAGGCAAGTTGCTGGGTGTACAGGACATCATGGTAAATTCCATGCATCATCAGGGGGTTTGCGATCTTTCTACGCGTGTTGATGCGGTAGCATATGCGCCCGACGGCCTGGTTGAGGCTATAGAGGTGCGCGACAAGAGCTTCATGATCGGAGTGCAGTGGCACCCTGAATTTTTCACGGGGCGCCATCGCATGGAGTGCGTGTTCGATGCGCTTATCGAGGCGGCGGCGCATTGCCATACTCATTGCGGTGAACGTGGAAGCGTTGTTATTACGCGCAGTGAGCCCGTGGGCATCCAAGCGCAATGGCCCGAAATCACATTTGCCGATTGTATCTGACTTATCTGCGGCATTAAGTCCTTCGCTTCTGCGCAAGCAGCCTATCTTGCCATATGCGAATACAGGCGTACGCGCTGCTCGAATTCCTGGAGCGAGATTCCTTGGGCATTGCTGATGCGGATGGCGAGGTAGCGGGCATTGTCTTTGATGGCGTAGATCATTTCCTCCGGGAAAGAAGAGCCGTCGAGCTTTCCCTCGCGATAGAGATAATCGATAACGCCGATCAGACCGCTGATGGAATACTCGATGATGATGCGCGCATTAGAGGTGAGCTCCTCTCCCTCCTTGCAGAGGATGGTTTGCCACATGTTGGCTATGATGGCGCGGATATTCAGCGCTACGCATTCTTGGCCACAGCGTTTCATCACAAGGCCGCAGCGCTGCGTGCGCTGGGGCAGCAGCACCTCGGTGAGCGCCTTGCTGTCGTTGCTGAGCATATAGAAGATGCCAAGCGGAAGGCCTTTGCTGTTGAGCAGCTCTTCTTCGATAACGGTGAACAGCAGCGCATCGAGCGATTCGTAATGGTAGTAAAACGTGCCGCGGTTGCAATGTGCCTTTTGGGTGACCATATTCACCGTGATGTGCTTCAGGTCGTTTTCCTCAAGCAATTCCCAGAATGCATTTTTGATGCGTTCTACTGCAGCGGGCGCCTGTTGATCTTTGCGGGGTCGTGCCATGATGGGTTCCTTCGTTGTGGGGCAATACGGGTTATGGCTCGTCCGCTAGGACGTGCGAGGTTTGCGTGCGTTCATGATGAGCATTTGCAGTCGGTTTTCGATATTGGCGAAGCTGACGTCAGGGTCGAAGTCGAGGGGCAGAATCTGCGCGTCGGGATATAGCTCTTTCAGACGCTTTGATATGCCGCGGCCAACTACGTGATTGGGTAGGCATCCAAAGGGCTGCAGGATAACGAACGCGCGGCACCCTTGCTTTGCATGGTGCAAGATCTCTGCAGGAATCAGCACGCCTTCACCGGCATCGAAGGTGTGATGGATGATGGGATCGCTTGCCTGTACCAATTCGGGCATGCGGCACGGCGGCGTGTACAGCGGGTGCGCTTTGGCAATTCTGTCGGTAACGTCGTGGGCCAACTTGAAGAAGGCATCAGATATCGAATTGTTCAGCTTGATGGGAAGCGGGCGATGCACCTTGTATTCGCGTTGCTGAGATCGCTGGTAGAAGTACGTTTTGCGAATAACATCGGTCATGCGCGCTTCGATGATCTCCAGCCCGTTGTTTTCCAGGTACAGCTCCATATCGTGGTTTGCGCCTGGATGGAAATTCAGCAGGTACTCGCCCACGATCAGCACGGTGGGGCGCGGTTTACTTCGGTCGTATTGCACGGAAAGCATCAAGGCTATAGCTTTCTTGAAGCCCTTCTTCATGCCCCCGATGCCGTTTTGGCGCAAGCCGCTTATAACGGCATCGATAGATTCGTCGAATGCAGCATCGGCGCTGCCCTGTTCCAGCTCGTAGGGACGTATCTTGCGCAGCAGCTCTTCCAGCGCATCGATCATGGGCAAGCCGAATGCAATTTGCATAGCGGTTTTCAGGCTCATCTTAAAGCCAGGATGAACGTTGTGGGCGTCTTCGGCATCGTTGGTGATGATGGGAACTTGAGGATAGCCGGCATCATCGAGCGCTTTACGCAGAAGCGCAGCGTAGTGGGTAAGGCGGCAGTCGCCGATGTACTTGCCAGTGGCGATAGCAACCTTGTTGGGGTCGTATTCACCCGATTCAAGTGCCGCCAGCGCTTCTCCAATCACAATTTGAGCTGGGAAGCAGATGTCGTTATGAACGTAGCGTTTCCCCAGGTAGATTGCGCGTTCGCGGCCAATAGGAAGAGAAACGGTGGTCAGGCCCTGATTGGCAAACGCTGCCGCCATAAGTTGGCTGAAGGCATGCGAGGTATTGGGAACCAGCACCGTTTTGGTGGCGGCATCCTTCTTTGTGAATTTTTGCGGATAGGGATCCGCGAGCTTTTCTCCGGTGGCGCGAGCTAGGGCCTCGTCGATTTTGCGCTCGAATGCGGCTGTGCAGGCTGCGCATTGGGAGGATTCGCAAGTTTGTGTGCTGCCGCAGCAAGGGGCATCCGGGTTTCTCTGCTGATCTGCATCGATAGCATGGGCTGTCTGAGCAGATGCTATCGTTTTTTCTTTTTCGCGACGTTCGTTGACGGTTTCGATAAACGAGCGCACACGGATGCCCAAAGGACCACGGATGTCGCTTTCGTCCACTTTGAGTACGAGTGGTGTTTTGTCGCTGATTTCCTTCATCAGGCGGATGATCTCGTCGGAAAGATAGGCATCGTGGCCGCAGCCGAAGCTCACTATCTGCACGTACTCCATATTGGGGCTTTGCGCCGCCAAGGTTGCTGTCGATAGCATTCGGGCGTGGAAATTGTTCGCAATGTCGATCAGGCTGTTCTGCAGCGGCACTTGCGTGGCTCCCGGAACGGAGTCGGCGGTGATGACAGGAATGCCGTGTTCGGTAAACAACGTTGGCAGCTCATGGTTAACCAAGTCGTCGTTATGGTAGGGACGTCCTGCCAGCACCACGGCGTAGGTGCCTTCGTTGCGGGCTTGCGCCAGCACTTCGGCGCCGCGCTGTTGAAGGGCAGTGCCGAACGAAGCCTGCGCGTTGCGCGCCTGGTCGAGGGCCGCCAAGGTTGCTTTATCGGGGATTTGGAAGGTTTCCTTGAAGTACTTCACCAGCTGGTCGGTGCAGTCTTCTTCTGTGAACCAATGGAACATCGGGTTATCGAAGGGAATGTTCCAACGGCGGCTGGGGTTGTCAGAGTTCTGCACCACCAGGGCGTATCCCTTAACCACAGCGCACATTGACTGGCTGTCCTTCGAGGTATTTTCCGAGGGTACCGTGGTAACGATTGGCATGAAAATGCGGTCGACGCCCTGTTTATACAGGTCGCGAAGATGGCCATGAACCAGTTTTGCGGGGAAGCATACGGTGTCGGACGTAACGGCGGAAAGGCCGTTTTCGTAGATGGCGCGTGTCGATTTGTGGGAGAGCTTTACGGTGAAGCCCAGCGCTTGCAGCAGTGTTTTCCAGAATGGCATGCTGTCCCAGAAGAACAGTACGCGCGGAATACCCAAGGTTATTCCCTGGGAAGGCATAACGGGAGTACAGGGCCAATCCTTGAAGAGCAATTGCTCGCGTTCGTTGTACAGATTGGGCACGCTTTCCATGTTTCGGTTTGCTTCGCGCACTTGTTCGCGAACTTTTGCGTCGGAAAGTTCGCCTACAACCTCGCCCTTGGTGCAGCGATTGCCGGTGATCCATGAAGTGCCATTTGAGAACGTGATGCGTGTGCGGTTGCAGCGGTTTGAGCAGAATGGGCAGATCAGATTCGTTTCTTGCGAATAGCTGAAGGATTCCAGGGCGTCCCAGCCGATAAACGAGGATGCTTGGCTGGCATGCTCGTTTTCTCGGGCAATAAGCGCTACACCGATAGCTCCCATAAGGCCGGGGTAGGGCGCGCGGGTAACCTCTTGGCTAACGTATTGCTCGAATGCGCGCAGTACCGCGTCGTTGAGGAATGTGCCGCCCTGGACAACGATATGGCTGCCAAGCTTTTCCAGGTTGGAAACGCGAATTACCTTGGTGAATACGTTTTCGATGATAGAGCGGCAAAGGCCTGCCATGATGTCGTTGGGGTTCTTGCCGTTCTTCTGCTCGGTTACGATGCTGCTGTTCATGAACACCGTGCAGCGGCTTCCCAGATCGGCGGGCGCTTTCGATTCGAAGGCAGCGCCGGCAATGCTTTTGGTGGGGATGTTCAATGTGGATGCGAAGCTCTCGAGGAACGATCCGCAGCCGGAAGAGCATGCCTCGTTTACTACAACATTGGTGATAACGCCGTTGTCGATCCAGATCGCCTTCATGTCTTGGCCGCCAATGTCCAGGATGAATGACGCGTTGGGGTCGAATTGTTGAACAGCGCGCGAGTGGGCAACCGTTTCAACGGTGTGGCAATCAGCGCCCAGGGCGTTGGCGAACAGCATTTCGCCGTATCCGGTGGTGCCGCATCCCGCTACTTCGAGTTCGCAGCCGGCATCTTGGTACCGTTTGTGCAAGGCACGCAGTGCCTCTACGGCAACATCGACAGGCTCGCCTTCGTTGGAGGCGTAGAACGAGTCAACGAGTTCGCATTCCTCGTTGAGCAGGGCGAACTTAGTGGTGGTGGATCCGCAGTCCACGCCAAGGTATACGCGGAGAGTTTCGGGAAGGTTCCCCTGTTCAAGTGCGGTTTTTGTTTGGGGCAGCTGATGGCGTTCGGTGAAGATGGCACGCTCTGCGTCGGTTTCGAAGAAGGGCTTGCCGGCATAGGCGCTTTGCGATGCGGCGCTTCCCGCCGCATCGTCTATGATCACGATGTGAGCGTCTTCCAGCGTCTTGATTGCTTGGGAAGGAACGAGGCGTGCCCGACGGTTGGCGAAGAGCTCTTCCAGGGCAAGCGCTGCGCCCACTGCAACGATGGTTTCGGGGTGATCGGGGATGATGATGTCTTCCCTGCCTAGCTCAAGGCGTTCGGCGAAAACAGCGATCAGGCGTGGGTTGAAGGTGAGCGGCCCGCCTTCGAATACGACGGGAGCTTCGATTTCCAAACCCTGAGCCAAGCCGCCGATGGTCTGCTTGGCGATGGCGTGAAACGAAGAAAGGGCGATATCGGCCTTCGGTACTCCCTGGTTGAGCAGGGGTTGAATATCGGTCTTTGCGTATACGCCGCAACGGCCGGAAACGTTATGGACGGCTTCGCCCTGTTGGGCGAGGTCATTGAACTGTTCGGTGGGCACTTTAAGAAGCGTGGCAATCTCATCGACGAAGGCGCCCGTGCCGCCTGCGCAGCTTCCGTTCATACGCATATCGGCAACTGACAGGCAGTTTGCCTCATTGTCGAATTTGAAGAAGATCATCTTCGCATCTTGGCCGCCGAGTTCGATGGCGGTGCGCGCGGTAGGATAATTCGCGCCTACCGCAAGGGAATTTGCCACAACCTCCTGTACATAGGGCAGGTTCAGGGCTTCAGCTAAAGCCGCACCGCCCGAACCGCACAAGGCGGCGCGCATGGGAATGCCTCCGAACTGCTGATCCAATTCGGCAAGCAAGCTTTTCAAGCAGTTTGCCTGCTGGGCATGATGGCGCACGTAGCGGCGCATGAGCACTTCATGGGACGCTGCGTCCATAACGGCTATCTTTGCCGTCGTGGACCCAACATCTATACCTACAAGGAGCTGCGATGATTGGTTGTTCTGCACAGGTGAAGCCACGATAGTAAAAACTTCTTTCTAACTAAAACAACCCTGTCGAACAGGGCATAGTTAGTTTATCCAACAATGTGTTTAATAAAAACAGACATTTGCGCTAACTCCATTTATTTTTCGTTGTTGTGGGCACGGTTTCGCTCGGTGTGGCGGTTGAGGGGTCTGCGGAAGGCGCCGATCCGATGCATGCCAATGCTCTGATGCCCGATGGCGGCTAAGGGACGGCGGGTGGCGTCCAATCGCACCAATGGTTGGTTCCCGGTGGCGGTTGGGGCCGTAGATGGCGCCGGTTGCCAAGGTTGAGCGGGACGTTCTCCTCTCTTGGGCCTTGAATGTCCTGTTTCCTTGAAACGCGTTCAAGCTGCTGAAAAGCCGATATAATAGAGAACAGGGATCACCATCTACCTAGCTGAAATGGAGGGGTCATCATGGCTACTGAATTCGAAAAGGGTTTCCGCGATATTTTCTTGGCAGGCGTTGGCGCTATGGCCATCACTGGCGAAAAGGCGAAGGAAGTGCTCGATACCCTTATTGAAAAGGGCGGCGTTACGGTTGAACAGGGCAAGGATATCAACCGCGAGCTGCAGCATAAGGCAAACGAAACCGTTGCCAAGGTTCGCGAGGAAAGCATTGCCGCTGCGATGAAAACCATGAGCGCTGAAGAGCGCGCCGAGTTCGCTGCAACCGTTGCTAAGCTTGCCGCAGAGCCCGCTGCCGAAGAGGCAGAGGAAGCCGAAGAGACACCTGTAGAGGAAAAGGCTGAATAACCCGCATGCGCAGAACGTGGCAGGGTGTTCCTGCCACGTTCTTTTTGTATGGGAGGAAACTCCCGGTCTAGTTGGTTGATAGTGCGCTCTGGAGGCAATTCGCGAGAGCGGCGCCTTTGCGGTTGCTCGCTTCATCCCTATAGTGCAAAACGCGTCCACCTGTTTGCTTCGATGCTGGTTGGTCCATTAGAGGAATTTCATGAACGAAAACACCTTGCTCAAACGTTTTTTCGAAAACGGTACCGAATTCGATCCCGATAAGCAGTTTGGTTTAAGCCACAAGGTGCGCACACGTCGCATCCGCGAAATTGTGCTGCTTATGCGCAAGCATCATGTCATGGATGGCCTTTCGCCCACGGAGCTGCGCGACATTCTTGTTGATTTGGGGCCAAGCTTCATCAAGATAGGCCAGATGCTTTCCCTTCGTTCGGAGATTTTGCCGCAGGCGTATTGCGATGCGCTTTCCGACTTGCAGATGGATTGCGACCCTATGCCGTTCGAGGAAACGGTAGCGGTGCTTCGGGGCATTTATGGCGAAAAATTCGACTCGATATTTAAGGAAATTGACCCGAAGCCGTTGGGTAGTGCCTCTATGGCGCAGGTTCATCGTGCGGTTTTGACAAACGGTGATGAAGTTGCCGTTAAAGTTCAGCGTCCCGGTGTGCGCACTACCATGGCGCAAGATATCGACGTGATGCGCGCAGTTGCCAAGCAGGCTTCGCGCTTCATGAAAGATAACCAGATGCTCAATCTGCGCGATGTAGTGGAAGAGCTGTGGGTTACGTTCTTGGAAGAAACCGACTTCCTGAAAGAAGCGCGCAACTTGGAAGAGTTTGCGTTGCTCAACAAAGACGTGGTGTATATTTCCTGCCCGAAGCCCTACATGGAATATTGCACTGAAGAAGTTCTGGTCATGGAATACGTTAACGGCATTTCCATCCGCGATACGAAGCGTCTGCTTGAAAATGGCTACGACCTGGAAGAAATCGGCGTAAAGGTTATGGACAATTACGCCACGCAGATTATGGAGCATGGCTTCTTCCATGCCGATCCTCATCCTGGAAATATCTTGGTTAAGGACGGCAAGGTAATCTATATCGACCTAGGAATTATGGGGCGCCTATCTGTTCGTGACCGCGGGGGTTTCAGACGGATTGTAGAAGCGGTGGGGTCCAAGAACTCCGCCGAACTGAAAGATGCCCTCATCGCGTTTTCCGTAGCGCATGATATGAACGCCATCGATCATCCGCGTTTCTTGGCGGAGCTCGATAACGTTTTGGAAAGCTACGGTTCAACCGACGTTGCCGATATTGATATTGGCTCTTTGTTGGGTGACATCATGGTGCTTACGCGCCAGTGCAAGGTTACCCTTCCCGCTTCGGTTACTGCCGTTTCGCGCGGTATTATCACTATGGAAGGCTCGCTGCAGGATTGTCTTGCCAACGCCAACATCGTTGACATCATTAATGGGCACCTGCAGCGCTCAAAAGACATCAAGACGGAAATCCAGAACCAAACAAAGGATCTGCTGATCTCCCTGAACTCTGCAACCCATAGTTTAATTAAGGCCGCTGAGTACTCGGGCGACACGCTTCATATGCTTTCGCGTGGGCAGTTGAAGGTGAACATGGAAATGCTAAGTTCTCCGGAACCCTTGTACAAGGTGGGGCGCATCATGAACCGCCTTGCCATTAGTTTGGTGATTGCCGGTTTGCTGGTAAGTGGCAGCCTTATCATTGCGGTGGATATGCCGCGTTTGTTTGGGATGCCTGTCCTTTCTCTTATCGAGTATGTTTCCGCGTTTATCCTTTCAGTTTGGCTCGTGTGGGACATGTTCCGCAGGACGAGGTAGGGCTGTTTTTGCCTGTGCGGCTTGCTCGTTGATTGGTGAAGTTGGGTTGTTCGGAACGCCTTCATGCCGCGTGTCTAATTAGTTGATGCAGCGGGTCCGATTACCTGAATTGGATGATGAATGGGTGTTGAGCGCTCACGGTGTCGCCGTGGGCGGCATGCATTTGTCCTTGTGCTAGCGGATTGACATTGCCCTGTAATGTTGTCGGTGGGGCAGCTCGGGTACAATGCTGTCAATGGTTATGCCTATGAAAGGGGCTTTTGATGAATCCTGACTCTCGTGTTGTTCGGGGAGTAAGTATTGCAGCCATCGTTTTGTCTGCTTTGGGTATTTTGGGCGGTTTGGTAGTTGCCCTGTTCATGGGAATCGCATCGACTTCCTTAAACGATCCAGCTGTGGTTAATGCTCTTATGTCGGAACTGCAATCATCAAGCTCCTCTTCGGCATTTGATGGTTCTTCGGCGTATTCGACCTACGATTATTCCGGCATGACCCAAGATGAAGCCATGGCAGTGGCCAGCGCCAGCATTTTCATAATGGTGGGTTTGAGCTTGGGGTATGTGCTGTGCAAAGTTGTTTGTCTTGTTGCGGGCATCATTGCGTTGCACAGCTGCACCAACCCCGCCAAGCTGGGCGGTGCCTTTGGCTGGTCTATCGCTGCTGCCATCGTCAGCTTTTTGGTCGGCGGCATGATTTCTGTGGTGCTGTTCATCGTTTCGGCGGTGTTTGTTAGCCGTGTTCGTAAGGCATACGCGGCTGCGCCAATGGGGGCTTACGGTTACCAGCAGCCTCAACAGTACCAACAGTACCAACAACCGCAGCAGTATCAGCAGAGCCAGCAGGCGATAAACCAGCAGGTGCCCCCGCAACCGCAGCAGCCGATGCAGGGTCAGCCCTCGGCCGCTCCGCAGGCTCCAGCTGCGCCTCAGGCTCCGGCAGCCCCACAGGATCCGGCCGGCCCGCAGGCTTCCGCCCAAGACGATCAGGGTGAAAGCCCCAAGCAGCAGTAAACCAGAACAGTAAAAAAGCGCTGGCATCAAGCCAGCGCTTTTGTTTTGCCGTCGTTTCGATTGCCTTCGGGGCTTGTTACTTCCAAACCTCTTCAGCAACATTTTTGATGAGGGCGATTTTCTTCCACTGATCCTCGGGCTCAATGATATTGCCCTCTTCGGTAGACGAAAAGCCGCACTGGGGGCTGATGCAGAGGTTGCGCAGCGGAACGTACTTGGCTGCCTCTTCAATGCGATGCTTCAGATCGGTTTGGTTTTCCAGGGCGCCATCTTTGGAGGTGACCAGGCCGAGGACCACCTTCTGATCTGCGATATGGTGCAACGGGCCGAAATCGCCTGCACGCTCCGAGTCGTATTCGAGGAAGAAGCCGTCAACCTTTAAGTTGGGGAACAAGATAGGCGCTACAGGGTCGTATCCGCCGGAAGAGAACCACGTGGAACGGAAATTGCCGCGGCAGATATGGATGGTGACTGCCAGATCTTCGGGCTTGTCGCGCAATGCTTCGTTGATCAAGTTAACGTAATCGCGCTCCAGTTTGTCCAAGTCAAAGCCGCGCGCTTCATAGGCAGCGCGCTTGTTCGGGTCGCACAGCTCGCCCCAGGAAGTGTCGTCGAACTGCAAGTAGCGGCAGCCTGCATCGTAGAATGCTTGGACTGCTTTGCGGTACGCGGCGGCAATGTCGGCGAACAAGAGCGCTTCGTTGTTCTCGTAACGAGCGATGGGTGTGTAATTCTCTTCGCGCACGCAGCAAATGAGGTGAAGCATAGTGGGGGAAGGAATGGTTTGCTTGACCAGCGTGCCACCTGCAACGCTGTTGGTGAAGGCGAAGTGCTTCAGGAAGGGGTGTTCGCCGAAGTCGACCTTGTCGGTAATGACGACAGTCTTCGATTTCGGCTGATGGCCCTTGAAGTGAACCGACCAATGCTCCGCCCCTACTTCTTCGCAGCCAAGAAGCTCGGTGAGGAAGTCCAAATGCCACATGGAACGACGGAACTCGCCGTCGGTTACCGCGTGAAGGCCAGCGGCTTTTTGCTGAGCTACCAATTCCTCGATAGCTTCGTTTTCAACCGCTTCGAGCTCGTCGTGGGAAATGGAGCCTTCAGCGAATTGGGCGCGTGCGGTCTTGAGTTTTTCGGGACGCAGGAAGCTGCCTACGATGTCGTAATGAAACGGTGCGGCGGTATCGGACATAGAGGATTCTCCTTCAAGTTAGCTAGGCACAACTGCCGTATTTACATGGGGTTTCGGGGCAAAACTGATGGCACCCTTTGCACTTCATCGATTATAGGGGTGCTGCACCCTGTGTGGTTATAGGCATTGTTTCTAGCGAGCTATAGGCGGTCGGGGACGTGGCATGGTTCGCGGTCTGGGCGCTTTTTCGGCCGCTGGCCAGATTTGCGCCAAAAAAATGAGCCCCTTCGAGGGAAGGGGCTCGGCTTTGGGGAAGGTACGTTGATGCGATGAGGTTAGTCGAGTTTTGCGAAAGCTTGCTCGAGGTCCCAAATGATGTCATCGGCGTTTTCGGTGCCGATGGAAAGGCGAATGGTGGAAGGTGTGATGCCCTGATCGGCCAGTTCGGCTTCGGTGAGCTGGGAATGCGTGGTAGAGGCAGGGTGGATTACGAGACTCTTAACGTCTGCCACGTTTGCCAGCAGCGAGAAGATCTGCAGGTTGTCGATGAACTTCCAGGCTGCTTCCTTGCCGCCTTCGATTTCGAACGTAAAGATGGATGCGCCACCGTTGGGGAAGTACTTCTGGTACAGCTCGTGATCGGGGTGATCGGGAAGGCTGGGGTGGTTCACCTTGGCAACATGGGGGTTGTTCAGAAGGTATTTCACAACCTTCTTGGTGTTTTCCACGTGGCGGTCTACGCGCAGGGAAAGCGTTTCGGTGCCCTGAAGAAGGATCCATGCATTGAAGGGGGAAATGCAGGGGCCTTCATCGCGCAGCAAGATGGCGCGAATGTAGGTTACGAAGGCAGCAGGACCTACGGCATCCGCGAAAGAAACGCCGTGATAGCTGGGGTTGGGAGCGGCGATGGGGGCGTACTTGCCGCTTGCCTTCCAGTCGAAGTTGCCACCGTCGACGATTACGCCACCGAGGGAAGATCCATGGCCGCCGATGAACTTGGTTGCGGAATGAACCACGATGTTTGCACCATGCTCAAGCGGGCGGAACAGGTAGGGAGTGCCGAAGGTGTTGTCTACGACGACGGGCAAGCCGTGCTTCTTGGCGATTTCGGAAATGGCATCGATGTTGGGGATGTCAGAATTGGGATTGCCCAGCGTTTCCAGGTAGATGGCTTTGGTGTTTTCCTCGATGGCGCCCTCAACTTCTTCAAGGTTGTGAGCGTCGACGAAGGTGGTTTCAACGCCGAACTGGGAAATGGTGTGCTCCAGGAAGTTGTAAGATCCGCCGTAGATGGTCTTTTGTGCCACGATGTGGTCGCCTGCCTGGGCGAGCGCCTGAATGGTAAGGGTGATGGCTGCAGCGCCGGATGCTACTGCCAGGCCGGCAACGCCGCCTTCAAGGGCAGCGATGCGATCCTCGAACACGCCCTGGGTGGAATTGGTAAGGCGACCGTAGATATTGCCTGCGTCTGCCAGGCCAAAGCGGTCGGCTGCGTGCTGGGAGTTGCGGAAAACGTAGCTGGTGGTTTGGTAAATCGGCACTGCACGGGAATCAGAGGTGGGGTCTGCTTCTTCCTGACCTACATGGAGCGCCAAGGTGTCGAACTGGAATTCATGATCGGGGTTGTTTACGAACTGGCTCATGGCGAGTTCCTTTCTTTATGTGGAGGGGTGTGTTTCCTGTTTGCTAGCAAAACGAAGTAAACTCCCCAAAGCCCCTAGGGTCAATAGGAATTGATGAAAAAGCGCAGCTCAGGGGCATGCTTTATTCGGATAGCCTGGGTTTGGGAAAACCTATAGCGGCCTTTTACCTGCAAAAATGCCGTTGTTTAGAGGCGTTTTTCGGGTTGATCGCGCCTCTGGGGCAAGTGCTTGGGGCGGCAATGTTGCGGTTGTTTCCCTTCTGTTCTTCGTGCTGGTTGTGTGCATGTACGTTACCAACCTGGATTTGGCATCGCTTTCCGGCATTGCCGGTTATCCTTTGCCTAGCAGGCCGTAGGAAACTGCGGGCCTTTTTCGTGCTCAAGGGTGTAAAAATGGGACAGGTACGAAATTCGTACTTCCGCAAATATGTACCTGCCCCTTTTTAGCCCTCTTCGAAAGGTCATGCACTGTGAAGCTTCAACAACTTATTTACGCCGTTAAGGTGGCCGAATGCGGCAGCATTACCGAAGCGGCGCGCCGTCTGTTCGTTTCGCAACCTTCGGTTACCAGTGCCATTCACGACCTTGAGCAGGAAATGAACGTGCGCATCTTCGACCGTACCAACAAGGGTGTGGTGGTTTCCGCGGAAGGCGATACTTTTTTGGGTTATGCCCGCCAGGTGATAGAGCAGGCCGAGCTGCTAGAAGGCAAGTACAAGAGCACGAAGCAGCGCATGCCGCATTTCGCCGTTTCGTGTCAGCATTACTCCTTTGCGGTGAACGCCTTCGTTGATGTGATTCGCGAATTTGATGCGGAGCGCTATGACTTCACCCTGCGCGAAGAGCAGACCCATGAAATCATCGAAGACGTGGCCCGCATGAAAAGCGAGTTGGGAGTGCTGTACCTTTCTGCCCGCAACCGCGAGGTTATAAGCAAGATGCTTGTTGCCAACGAATTGGCATTTGAACCGCTGTTCCGTGCCGAGCCCCATGTGTTCGTATGCTCCGATCACCCCGTTGCCCAGCGCACATCCGTAACCCTGGAAGACATGGCTAGCTACCCGTTTCTTTCCTATGAACAGGGCAACTACAATTCCTTTTACTTTTCGGAAGAGTTAACTTCCACACTCGACCGCAGCAAGAACATCCGCGTGCGCGACCGCGCAACGCTGTTCAACCTGCTTATCGGCCTGAATGGCTACACCGTGTGTTCGGGTGTGATCAGCGCAGAATTGAACGGGTCTTCCATCGTTTCGGTGCCGCTGGATATCGACGAGTATATGGAAGTTGGCGTGGTAACCCGCAAGGCCACCCAACGTTCCCCGTACGGTGCGGCATACCTGGAGGCCATCAAGCGCCACATCCCGTAAGCGGGTGCAAGAGTCCCTGGTGCTGCCATACCCGCCGCGGTCTGCGGTCACATCCCGTAAGCAGGGGCGAGAGGGGTAGACGCATTAGCTCATTCAGGAGGGGCAAGGGACGGGTACGGTTGGCTCATTTGGGCAAAGTTTGCCAATTCCCGGTCATCTCATCAAACGTGTCAACCTCATCTATTCCTTCTGGGCCGGTATGTTGGTGTTGCCTTGTCGGTTCGCCCCCCCCATTCAAAAGGGGGTCGGCTCCAATTTGATGTCGTGTTGCCATAGGTTGTTTCTATTGCAAGTGCAAGCATTTCGGTATTTTACAATCGCAAAGCGCCTTCGCATACTGTTCGATGTTCAATGAAGCTAACTCGAGTAGAGGATGAAACCATGACCGTTTCCATAGAAAACAATGCGCCGTTCCGTTGCGATGTGGTGGGCAGCTTCCTGCGCCCTGATGTGCTGAAGCAAGCCCGCGCTGACTTCGAGGCAGGCACTATCAGCGCCGAGCAGCTGAAAACCGTGGAAGACGTTGCCATTCGCGATTTGGTGGCAAAGCAGAAGGCCGCAGGCCTGAAGGTGGTTACTGATGGCGAGTTCCGCCGCAGCTATTGGCACCTTGATTTCATGTGGGGCTTGCAGGGTATCGAGCGTCGCGCCAGCCGTGAAGGCTATATGTTCCACGACGAGGAAACCACGGCCGATACCGCAGTGGTTGTAAGCCCCATTTCTGGTGAAAAACACCCGTTTGTGGAGCATTTCAAGTTCACGCAGGCCCTTGCGGGCGAAGGCCGTAGTGCCCGTCAAACCATTCCTGCCCCCATCCAAACGTTTTCCGAGGTAACGCTCGATCGATGCGATGGCCAGCAGGAAAGCTTGCGCAGTGTGTACGCAACCGATGGAGAGCTGTTTGATGCCATTGCGGCGGCGTATCGCCAGGTAATTGACGACCTGTATGCTGCAGGCTGTCGTAACATTCAGTTCGACGACTGTACTTGGGGCATTTATTGCGACACCGACTTCGTGGCCAAAACGGGTATGCAGGCAGTGGACATCCAGAAGATAAGCGAGCTGGGCGTGACCCTGAACAATGCTGCTATCGAGGGCAAACCCGCCGACCTGGTTATCAACACGCACGTGTGCCGCGGCAACTATCATTCCACCTACGCCTTCGAAGGCGGTTACGACCCAGTGGCGCCGTATCTATTCGCCAACGAAAACGTGAATGCCTTCTACCTGGAATTCGATACACCGCGCGCTGGTGGTTTCGAGCCATTGAAATACGTGGCTGAAGGCAAGAAGGTTGTTCTGGGCCTGATTACTTCCAAACAGCCTGGCTTGGAAGACAAGGAAGTCGTTAAGGCGCGCATCGCCGAAGCGGCGAAGTATGTGCCGCTGGAAAACCTGTGTTTAAGCCCCCAGTGCGGTTTTGCCAGCTGCGAGATCGGCAACAAGCTTACCGAAGAAGAGCAGTGGGCCAAGGTTGCCTTGGTGCAGGAGATTGCCCGCGAGGTTTGGGGCGAATAGCTTCTGGCCGCCAGGAGAGCGTCAACAGCAGGGTCTGTAGATTCGTCTGCAGACCCTGTTTGCGTATGAGTGGCCCAAGGGGGACGGGCGCAGTTGAATGCTAGCGGATGCTGGTGCCGGGCAGCTTGTCGGCCATTTCGGTGATGTTCTTCCATAGGCGTTTGGGCATGAAGCCGCGCCGCAACTCGGGGTTGTAGCGGTCGGGTATGGCTACGGCATCGTAGAAGCGCTTCCAGGCATCGACCATTAAGGCCTCGTCGGCGGTTTCTTCGGGCAGGGTGAGCTCGTCGCTTTTCACCAGCGTCCAAGCACCCTTCTGGGAAACACCAGCAAGATGGTGCACCTCGTCGAAGATGATGAACGGCTGCGTGTTGAAGCGGGCGGCGAACCAGTCCATAAGGATGGGTACCACATTCGCCTTGGGGTTGCAGGCAGCGAACCACACGCCGCCCTGCATTTCGCGGAAGCGCAGGAACTGCATCATGTAATGGCGTTCGTTCATCACTGATTTGTGCAGCTTCACCAGCGGTTCCACGCAGGGGTGCGCCAACTGGCCCAGCACGTTGCCGCGTTCCTGCATGGCATAACGCACGAAGACACAGATGCTTGTGCCTTTCTCCGGATCGTCGGAAAGAAAGGCAATGCGGATGGCGTCGAACGTGCTGCCGCCGCAGGTGCGGCATATGCCGGTACGCACGCGGTTGGCTATGGCGGGGCTAGTGGGTATGGTTGCAGGTTGCTGGCCCAACCGCAGTTGCAGGTTTTCCTTCGTGGCTATTTCGCTAGGAACCAGCTTTCGTCGATACGTTTCGAAGATGGCGCACAGCAGCCCTTCCAAGGTGCCGTCGTAGATGAAGGCATATCCCAGGTTTGGGACAGGGTAACCTGGTGTCGGCGCAGGCGCACTGTGCTGCGAGACGTTGTTGGTGCCCATCAGGCGCACCAGCCAGGAAGCTCTTCGGTAGCGGTAGGCAGGTTCAGACGCGTTGCGAAGGGCTCGGTTTTGCTGGACGCGCTGGATGCGCCAAATGTACCTGTCCTTGTTGGAACATTCGGAACGCCGAAGTCGAAGATGCTCGTTTGGCTGGACGCCACCTTGGCGCTGCGCCTTCCATGGGCTCCGCCGTTTATGGGTGCGGCAAGTTTTGCTCGTAGTGTTTCCGGTTCGAATTCGCCTATGCTGCCTTGATATTTCCCCGCGCAGGTTACGAAGTGGCGGGCGCGCTTGAAGGCAATGCCCAGCTTGCGCAATTCTGTTTCGCGCAGGCAGGTGGCCCGTCGGGCGCGGATGATGTTGCGGGCGCCACGCGGCCCAATGCCCGGTACGCGCAACAGCGTTTCCAAGTTTGCCGTGTTCACTTCCACAGGGAAGCACTCCAGGTGGTTCAAGGCCCAGTTCGCCTTTGGGTCTAGCTGTGGGTCCAGGAAGGGGTGCGCTTCGTCTATCAGCTCGGCGGCATCGAACTTGTAGAAGCGCATCAGCCAGTCGGCCTGGTACAGGCGATGCTCGCGGTTCAGCTGCACTCCCGATTCTGGTAAGCGTTTGTCGGTGCTTACCGGTAAATACGCGCTGAAGAACACGCGCTTCAGTGAAAGCGTGCGGTACAGGGCGCTGGCCAGGTTCAATATCTGGAAATCCGATTCGGGCGTGGCACCTATTATCATCTGTGTCGATTGCCCGGCAGGCGCGAAAGCGCGGGTTTTGCGCACGATGGGCGCTTGCGCGTAGTAGGTGGTGTTCTTGCGCATAAGGGCACGGGTGTCGCGGTCTTCGGCGATGGATCCTTTTATTTGCCGCATGGGCGTAACGATGTTCTGCTTCGACTTGTCGGGTGCCAAAAGTGCCAAGCTTTTGCGGGATGGAAGTTCCATGTTCACGCTTAGGCGGTCGGCCAAATGCCCCAGTTTCTCAATAAGCTCGGGCGAGGTGCCAGGTACAGCTTTGGCGTGGATGTATCCGCGGAACTTGTATTCGTTTCGCAGGATGGAAAGTGCTTCTATCATCAGTTCCGTGGTGTAATCGGGGCTTTTGATAACGCCTGAACTGAGGAAAAGCCCTTCGATGTAGTTGCGGCGGTAAAAGCCCACAGTTAAGTCGGCCAATTCGCGTGGCTTGAATAGCGCACGGCGCACCTCGTTTTCGACGCGGTTCACGCAGTAGGCGCAGTTGTAGATGCATACGTTGGTCATAAGCACTTTTAGCAACGTGATGCAACGCCCATCGGGTGTGAAGCTATGACAGATGCCCGCATCGATGGTGTTGCCCAATTCGCCTGCCTTGGCATGACGATTTATGCCCGATGAAGTGCAGGCAACATCGTACTTGGCCGCATCGGCCAGCACTTCCAATTTCGTTGCAATATCCATACGTACATCCGTTCGTCATTTTCCCTGAAAGAATATACGAACACTTGTACGTTGTCAAACGAGCAAGCTAACGTTATGGCTGGTTTTTCTATCTCGAAAAAGAAGAAAGAACGTCCGATGGCCTGGCATGTAAAGCCGCGCAGCATGTTTACGCGCTTTTTGATTAGCGAAAAGGTAAATAGTAATCAAGCTCGCTTTTCAGGGATTCCGGCCGGGCGATTAGATATGTTGTTGGATGCCAGCTTGCCGATGGGGTCCAAAGGGCTATGTCGTTCTAGGCAATAGCGATGCGAGCTTTTTTTCGGAGTGATCGTTCGAAGATGGGGGCTCGTTTGTTAACTTCTACCGCATTAGGCGCACTGACACATATGGCGTTGCGTTTAGCAGATAGGACACTCAGTTTGCGGATTTGCTTGCCTGCTTTAACGTTGGCTGTTTTGCTGTCGTTCGCCTTTCTGACGGCTTGCAATTGGAAGGAAGCCGATGTTAGTTCCAGTGAGTGCGAGGAAGAAATGAGCGAAATGAAAGTAAACGATACCCCTCAAGACCATCTTCCCGTACTGAATTCAAAGGCTTTGTCCGAGCTGAAGGGAACCCCAGAAGGAATGAGCGGAGGCTTGATGTCTCATCAATGGGAGGTGAGTGGCCAGGTGGTTGCGTGTGACGAGGAAAGCGGCGCCGTTGCCGTATCCGTCGACAGCGACAACGATTACGCCCAGTATTTGAACAGCCCGATTCTGGTTTCCGCTGGGAACGAGGCAGGATTTGCCGTGGGGGATGGGGTCGTTATAACGTTCCTGCCTCCCGGCAGCGAAGAAACCGTTTTGCATCCAAGCAACCTGGTGAAAAGCCAATAAAAGAAAAAGGGGAATCGCAGGTAAACTGCGGTTCCCCTTTTTAGACGCCCATCCTGCGAACGGCCGCTATTCCTTTTCCGCGGATTCAGGTAGGAAGGCGCGGGCGTTGTAGGCAGAAATGCCCACGGTTGCGGAGTTGTGCAGCAGTGAAGATGCTTGCGGCGTGATGATGCCGCCGATGCCCAACGCCAACAGCAGCGTGTTGAACCCGATGGTGAAGCGATAGCCCTGGGCCATGCGCTTTTCCAGGATGCAAGAAAGTTTGCGCAGTTCAACCAGCGAATGCAAATCATCGGAAACCAACGATATGTCGGCCGCTTCACGCGCAACGGCGCTGCCCGAGCTCATGGCGATGCTCACATGCGCAGCTGCCAGGGCGGGCGAATCGTTTACGCCGTCGCCCACCATAACCACGCGGTGGCCTTCGGCTTGCAGCTGTTCCACGATCTCGTGCTTGTGTTCGGGCAAAAGATCGGCCTTGAATTCGGAGATGCCGGTTTTCGCGGCAATGCGGCGGGCAGAACGCTCGTTGTCGCCGGTAAGCATTATCACGCGCTTGAAGCCGACCTGTTTGAGCTCTTCCACCACTTCGGCAACGTTTTCTTTCAGCGGGTCCTCGATGTACAGAACGCCCCACAAAACGTTGTCCACTGCCAGGAACAAAGGCGAAGTGCCACAGGCCTTCTCATGGATGGCCTCAAGCTCGGCAGGAGCAATGGGCACATGTTCGTCTTCCACCACGAAGTGCTCGGAACCGATCACGCAGCGCTTGCCGTTGATGCTGGAGGCAATGCCGTGGGCAACTACGTACTCCACTTCAGCGTGGCGCTCGCGGTGCTCCAGCCCGCGCTTCATGGCTTCGTTCACCACGGCGCGCGCAACGGGGTGGGGGAAGTGCTCCTCCAAGCAGGCAGCCAGGCGAAGCACCTCTTCAGCGGGCATTTCGTTGTAGCTGGTTACCTCGCGCACCGAAGGCGTTGCCTGGGTAAGCGTGCCCGTTTTGTCGAACACGATAACGTCGGCTTCGGCCATGTGCTTGAAGTAGCGCGAGCCCTTCACCGTGAAGCCGCGCTTGGCGCTTTCGCTTTGCGCCGCCATAACGGCGATGCTGCCGGAAAGGCGCAGCGCGCAGGAGTAATCCACCATAAGCGCGGCGGCCGTTTTGGTGAGGTTGCGCGTGGTAAGCGCCACGATGCCCGCCAGAAGGAAGTTCCACGGCACCAGCTTGTCGGCCATGGCTTCGATGTGCTTCTGGTCGGACGATTTCAGCGCTTCGGACTGTTCCACCATCGAAACGATGGAGCGTAGCTTGCTTTCCTCGGGGCTGCCGGAAATGCGTATGAAGATTTCGCCTTCTTCCACGGTGGTGCCGGCGTATACGGTGTCGCCCGTTTTGCGCACGATTGCCAGCGGTTCGCCAGTAAGCGAGCTTTGGTTTACGCCTGCTTCGCCTGAAATGACCTCGCCGTCGGCGGGAATCTGGCAACCAAGGCGCACTACCACGGTGTCGCCGTGCTTCAGCTCACCAATGGCAACCTCGCGTTCAACATCGCCTTCCACTACGGTGGCGGTGCTGGGGATGTCGAACAGCGATCGCACCAGGCTGCTTTCGCTGCGGCGCTGGGTGTAATCTTCCAGGATTTCGCCCACCTTCAGAAGGAAGATGGTGCTGCCGGCGGTTGCTGGCTTGCCCTGGATGAAGCCCATAGCAATTGCCGCGCCGTCCAAGACGGGCACGTCAAGACGACCATGGCGCAGGGAATCGAGCGCTGCTTTCCAGAATGGGATAGCAGAAATGATGGTCCATGCAGTGCGTAGCGGTACCGGAAGGAACCAGCGGCGCATAGCGCGGAACACGATCATGTTGGCAATCTGCGTGAACAGATGACGCGGACGCGGTGCCAGCATAAGCGAGTTTTCGGGCTCCCAGGCTTTAACCTCCTTGTACGTAAGCGCTTTGAGCCTGCTTACGATGGTGGTGCGTGCCAAGGCAAGCTCGGCTTTGCCGACTCCCTCGAAGGCCACGGAAAGTGAGCCTGCCTTTGGGTAGGCAACGCACTTGGTTACGCAGGGGAGTGCCAAAAACGTTTCCTCGAGCGCGATCGCATCATGCTCAGGGATTTTCCCCTGAAGATCGAATCGGATCCTTCCGGGGATCTCGTGTTTGATCGCGAAACGCATGGTTGCTACTTGCCTTCTGCTTCCTGAGCTTCGGCGAGTTCCTTGGCGGCCTCTTCTTCAGCTTCTTCCGCACCCTTGTCGTAGCCAGCTTCAGCGAGGATGTCGTCGAGCTCTGCCTTTGCCTCGTCGACGATGGACTCAGCTTCTTCCTTGACCTTCAAACCCTGGGCAACGGTTGCTACGGCCGCCTTGCGCACTGGTTCGCTTTTCAGCGCCTTGACGCCGAGGGTTCCCAGCAGAAAGCCTGCTCCTACGAGAATTCCATGGTTCATTGCGTCCTCCTTAGAACTGCTTTTGTATGGTGAAAGTTCACCACCCTTAACATTCAAAGTTTACCACTGCAAACATCGTCTGGTTAAAAAAGTTTGCTAGTGTTAACAGAAGTGTAAGGCGGCAATTCGAGGCAGGTGCAACCAAGCTCGTAAGGTGCATGATCCCGACTTGAAACGCGCTGTGCTGCGGGCTCGGTCAGGGGGGGGATCCCAATGTGATAATGCGCTGTTCGCAAGCGCGGCATTTGGTCGATAAGAGGCGACTGCCTCATCATTGGAGGCGAACCATCAGGCTATTCGTCGTTTGCGGGCAAACGACCTTTGCGCTCTTTGCTCAATGCCATTCACGAAGGGCGCATGGTTGTTGTCGGTGGGCTATTTAGCAGGCTCTAAACCAATGAGTAACGGAGAACGCCTTGCGCGTCCTCTTCTCTGTTTATTTGGCCTTTGTCGGCAAGATACTCAAGATACGAAAACGTCATGGCAATGCGTCGCACACGCATGCCGAACTCCAGCTCGTCGAACGCTCCATGAGAGCGCTGTGCAGAGGCGGCAACCTCTTTCGCTGTTGCGGCCTTTAGCTGAGACATGATTTCCATTCGCTTGGCCAGTGGTTTTTTGAACTTGCTAATCATGTATTCGTAGAACGCATCGATGTGGGCTGCTCCGTAGAGCGGTTCGTGATGGGACATGAATACCGTTTCGAAGTCCATCGCCTTTAGGCGGGGGAATGTGCTCAGGAAATGGTCGAGCAAGTGATCGTTGCGCCCAAACTGAACAAGAGAGGGTGCAGCATCTACCACATGGTCGCCGCTGAACAGTATCTTTTTCTTTGAATCGCCGAAGCACAGGTGCTCGGGTGCGTGACCGGGTGTTTCGATTGCGGAAATGGCCCAATCGCCAACCGATATGATATCGCCATCATGAAGGATGCTAGCGTGGGGTGTGGAAGGTTGTTGCACCTGCATGATGTACAGCAGCGTGTCGCGAAATTCCTCCCAGCAGGTGTCCAGCGCTTCGGGCCATCCGATCGCGCGTGCGTAATCGCGGCAAAAATCTTCGTTCACCTGGGGCAAGGCGCCATGGTATACCGTGCGTCCTCCTTGGTTCAAAAAATAAGAGAGGTTGCCCACGTGGTCGGCGTGAAAATGAGTTATAGCAACATCGGTATTGCTCCAGGGCACTTCGGCTCGTCGAAGCATGGCATCGAGGTGCTCTGTTCCAGTGAGCTGGGGGTGGCCGAGGTCTATGAACAAGCCTTGTTTGCCACGCTCAAAAAGCAGATACCGATCAATACGATCGGCAAAGTAGAAATTCTTGACATCGAATACGGCATGCAAGAGTCCGGGCACTGGTTCTTCCAGGGAAACCATCTTGTGCGTTACATCGCCGAGCATATCGTCAAAGCCGCTTTTGTCTGCGGTTGAGCTGCTGAATGTATCGGCTTTCGCAGTTGGCTGAATTGTGGAGCTGGGTTGTGCTGGGCTCTGTGACATGGGGATTCCTTTCATCATTCCTATGATACGGGTCAGAACTCTGTTTTGCGCATGGATTGTCGCTATTCGCTCGTGAGTGGCCAATTGATTGCCATAACTTTGGTCCGTTGCCCCAATTTATCCGCGGATCAGTGTTCCGTCCCGCTGCCGCAACAACTTTTCGCGTGATTTTGCAAGAAAATTGCGATTGCGGACGATTCGAGATCGTAAGTCCGGGGTTTTTTCGGGTAAATCCCCTCGTTTGAGGGCTAAAATCGCCGTTTTGCGCCAAGTGCAACTTGTTGAGGGATCCCTAATCGCAAATTTCTTGCAAAACTAACTGGATTTTTGTTTTGGCTCTCGCTTTTAGGGGGACTTAAGGGGCGGGCGCCTTTGCGGCGTGGGCGCGGAATCTCGATTTGCGTGCGAGCGTGCTGAATCCGCGCGTGAGCGGCGAGGGCATTTCCGTTGCTGGTGGCATTAGCTCGCTTGCCGATGAACCGCGCAGCGGACAGGCGCGAGTGGGCATGCTGGCTACCATTGAATGCAGTGGACACTTGCCAGAACCTGCTTAGCCCTTCTTCGACGGGTTCGGCCCCCGCCAGACGCTGCTGCGTTGGGCGGGGCCTGTCCGCAAAACGCACACGAATCCGGAAGGAGACCTATGAAGATCGCTGTCCTGGAACCGCTGGGAATATCTGACGATAGCCTGCGTGGCCTGCTTGCCAAGGCAACCGAGGGCCATGAAGTTGAGGTGGTGACGTATCCCGATCGCAAAGAGGACGAGGCTTCGCTTATCGAGCGCAGTTCCGATGCTGACATCGTAGTGGTGTCGAACATCAAGTATCCAGCTTCCGTGATGGAGAAAAATTCCAACCTTAAGTATGTGTGCGTTGCATTCACCGGCTACGACCATGTTGATATGGCGTATTGCCGTGAACATGGCATTCAGGTTTCCAACTGCGCTGGCTATTCCACGGTTGCCGTTGTCGACTTGGTGTTCGGTTTGACCTTGGACGTTCTGCGCAACATTTCCGCCCTGAACGCTACTGTTCGTCAGGGTGGCACTAAAGATGGCCTGGTGGGGCCTGAGCTTGAGGGCAAGCGTTTTGGCGTTGTTGGCGCTGGTGCTATCGGTTCGCGCGTGATGCGCATCGCCCAGGCGTTTGGTTGCGAAGTGGTGTGCTATTCGCGTACCAAGAAGGACATCCCGGGTGTTGAGTTCGTCGAGTTGGATGAACTGCTGAAGACATCTGACGTGGTAAGCCTGCATATCCCGCAGACCTCTGAAACCACGGGTCTTATCAACGCTGAGAAGATTGCGCTGATGAAGCCCACGGCGGTGCTGATCAACTGCGCTCGCGGTCCTGTTGTCGATTCCGAAGCGCTTGCCGCTGCGCTCAACGAGGGGCGCATTGCCGGTGCCGGCATTGACGTTTTGGAGATGGAGCCCCCGTTCCCTGCTAATCACCCGCTTCTGAACAGCAAGAACACCGTGGTAACTCCGCATGTTGCCTTTGCTTCTCATCAGGCAATGGAAAAGCGTGCCGTTATCGTGGCGGACAATGTTGCGTCCTATCTGGAAGGCAATACGGCAAACCTGGTTTCATAGCAGATTGCCATGTTTCGGGTGGGAAAGTAGGGCAGGCGCCGGATCCCCACTTAGGCATAGCACGTAAAAACAGAGCCTCGCTTGCGAAGAAATGTGCAAGCGAGGCTCTACTTGTTGGGAGAATCCAGTGCCTGTTCCTATTTCCCACTTGCCCCAATCCTTCTGTTATTGGCTCAGCCTAATGCCGGCTATGGGGAATGGCAGGGTACCGAACGGGGTGCTCTACGCTCATAATTGCAGTCATGCACAAGCTTTACTTCGCATACGGATCAAACATGGACTTCGATCAAATGAAGTTCCGCTGCCCTGGGGCTGAATACCTGGGCGTAGCAACGCTGCCCAACTATGAGTTGAAAATGGATGCAGCGGGCTTCGCAACGGTAATCCCCGCACCGGGCAAGCACGTGCAGGGCGCGCTCTGGGACTTGAGCAACGCCAACGAAAACAAGATGGATGGTTTCGAGGGCGTTTCTTCCCATTGCTACGAGAAAAGCTATGTGGAAGTGCAGTACGCCGGCAACCATACCGAAAGCACCATCATCTCGGGCGCATTCGGTTTTGGCGAATTCGAGCCTGCCGCCCAGGATGCTTACACGTTAGAAGCACTCATCTACCTTTCCCTGCGCGGCCCCTTCTACGACTGGTCGTTCCGCGAAGATTATGTGACCAAGGTGCGAAACGGTGCCGCTGGTATTGGCGTTGACGCGCACACCCTCAACCAGTTGCAAAACATACAGATCATTCCCAGTGCGCATGTTGCTTAAGCTGTAACGCCGTTCAATGAGCGGCGTTTTTTGTGCATGGCGGCGCTGGCGAGGTGAGGCCCGTATAGCTGACGGGCGGCGTCGGGTTAAGGCCAAGGAGGTCGATGAAGCGGTTGCTGAACGCTGCCGATTATTTGGCAGAACGTTGCCTGAAGTGGAGTTTCGGGCGCTTGATATAGCGGCGACCAAGCCCCTTGCCCTTGCGAACCTGCCGCTTCACTAACTCACAACAATTCACTGCTATCCTTTGAATAGAAGTATTCAGGCGCTCTTCGGGGCGCCTTGTTGTTCAGAAGGGAAACGCATGACGGTTTTGGGTAGTGTGAAACGTCGCTATGAAAAGGTTATTTGCGTTTGCTGCTTCTTGATCCTGTTTACCAATATCGGATTGCCCTCAACTTCATTTTCCGTATATCAGCCCTATCTTGTTGCCATTCCGGGGGTTGGGCATGCGGGGGGTTCGGTAATCCTTTCTGTGCGCACGTTTGTTTCCCTTGTTGCCATGTTCTTTGTGGCGCGCTACTACAGTTGGCTCAACTGCCGCATTGGCGCCTTCGTTGCCTCGATTTGCGTGGCTATCGGCTTTGGCCTGTATGCCCTCAACACCGAAAGCTACGCTGGCCTATGCATTGCCTCGGTGTTTACGGGGCTGGGTTATGGATTGGGTGGTATGATCTGCTCAACCATGCTTATCGGCCGCTGGTTTGAAACGAATGTTGCAACGGTTGCGGGCATTGCCGCCGTGGGCTCGGGCGTTGCCGCGGTGGTTTTGCCGCCTATTGTGGTTGCGGTGGTGAATGCCACTTCGCTTTCTGCCGCATTTGCCCTAGAGGCGGCTTTGGCATTGGCGCTGGGGCTTTTGGTGTTTGCGCTGCTGCGCAATTTCCCAGCAGACATGGGCTTAAAGCCCTATGTTTCGAAGAAGACCGAAAAGAGCAAGAGCGCAGGCAAACCGAAGCGCGCTCGCATGAATAGGGATGTGCCCCATTCGCTCCTTCCCGTATTGATGGTAGCCATGATATTCGTTGGCTGTGCAAGCGTAGGGGGCAATGGCTACTTGGGCGTCTTGTTCACTTCCGAAGGGTTTTCAACCGAGGCTGCAGCAGCCCTCATCGCAGTGAGTGGCGCCTGCCTGATGGTGTCGAAGCTCTTCAACGGGGTGATATTCGACACCATTGGCACACGCAACGGTTCGGTGCTGTTTTTCTTGCTTTTCATCGGGGGCACGGGTTTGCTGTGCTTGAGCGATATGGGGTCGAGCTGGTTGGCCACAGCGGCTGCGGTCATGTTTGGCCTGGGCCTTTCCTTGGGCACGGTGGGTATTTCGGTATGGTCTATTGAACTTGCGCCAAAGGGAAGGGAAGTGCAGACCATTCGCAATTTCCAGATTTGCTATGCCCTGGGCGGCTTCATTTTCATGCTGCTGCCGGGTTTTCTCGCCGAAGCGTTCGGCACCTACCTGGTTTCCTATGCGGCGTTGTTCTTCATGCTTATTGCCGCTGCAGCCGTGATTGTGGGGCTGTACACCGCGTGCGACCTGAAGGCGGCTCGTAACGGCGAGGGCCGTTAGATCGGAATTAGTCCGGTCTGTTAAATTCTTCCCTGTTGTTCCCCTTTTGCCCTCGGGAGATTTCAGCGGCTGCTTCAAACGTAACAATGATTAACTCCGCTTTACATTTATGTAAGATTTCGCTTGCTAAGCTTGCATCCGCAATAAGGGAAACCATGCGGATCTGCAGGCGGCAGAAACTCGGATAAAGCCTGTTGATACTCTGGCGATTCCCTTTGCGCGTGATGGCGAATGAAAAGGGAGGAACAGAGAAAAACATGGATATCGCAACACTGGTTGTCGTTGTGCTGGTCATCGCGGTGGCGTTAACGTTCGACTTCACGAATGGCTTCCACGATACGGCAAACGCTATGGCAACCTCAATTGCAACGGGTGCGTTGAAGCCGAAAACGGCTGTTATCGCAGCCGGTACGTTGAACCTGATCGGCGCTTTTTTGTCCACCGAGGTGGCCAAAACCATTTCGGGCGGCATCATCAATGAGCAGCAAGTTACCATCGGCGCCGAATTCATATTTGCCGGATTGGTGGGCGCTATTCTGTGGAACCTGATGACGTGGCTGGTTGGCCTGCCCTCTAGTTCCTCCCATGCGCTGTTCGGCGGCTTGGTGGGCGCGGTAATCGTGGGCGCAGGCGTTGAGGGCATTAACTTCGGCGCCGTTGTTGCAAAGGTTCTTGTTCCTGCTCTTATTTCTCCTATCGTTGCCGGCTTGGCAGCATTCGTGGCGGTGAAATTAATATATTTCGTCGTCCGCAAATTGGACGAAAAGTATGTAGAGGCGGGCTTCCGTCATGGTCAGACCATTACGGCATGCTTGGTAGCGCTTTCCCATGGCACTAATGACGCCCAGAAGACCATGGGCATCATAACCCTTACCCTTATTGCCGTCGGCCTGCAGCCTTCTGGTTCTGGTCCTCAGCTGTGGGTTATTGCTGTGTGCGGCCTCGCAATCGCATTGGGCACCTACATGGGTGGCTGGCGCGTGATTCGCACGCTGGGCAAGGGTCTTACCGAAATCGCAACGCCTCAAGGCTTTGCGGCAGAGGCTAGCTCGGCAACCACCATCTTGGTTTCTTCCCACTTAGGCTTCGCCCTTTCCACCACGCAGGTTTGCTCTGGTTCCATCATCGGCTCTGGCCTGGGCAAGAAGGGCGGCACAATCGACTGGAAGGTTGCCGCTCGTATGCTCATCGCTTGGCTGGTGACGTTCCCCGCTGCAGGTGTGATTGGTGCTGCTGCTTGCGCCGTTGCCAAGATCAACGTTTGGGGCACGCTTGCCGTTGCCGCAATCGCCGTTGTTGCAGCGCTCGTCATCTTTAGGCTCTCGCGCCGTAACCCCGTTAATGCGATGAACGTAAACGAAGGCTCCGAAGTCAAGGTAAACGCCAAGGCTGCAACGGCCGCGGCTGCAGCGTAGAAAGGGAATCACATGCAAGAACTCATGAATTTTGCGACGGTTCTGATCGTTGCGGTGGGCATTGCTGGTTGCATTGGCGTGATGTATGCATCGGGTCTGCGCCTATGGGCGAAGAGTGGTGCTCCTGAAGGCGGAGACGGCTCTCCCAATTACCTGTTTCGATTCGCTTCGGTGGCATGCTTCGCGGCATGCGTGGTCGTAGTGCTGTTTGCGCTGTGGCTGATGATTCCGATGTTCCATTAATAACGAGGGGATAAGAATTTGGAAACTTTGGAAAGTATTCTGGTAGGCATCGACGGTAGCGAGCGCGGCAAGAAAGCACTGAAATGGGCTGCTCGTCTAGCCAACCGTGAAGGTGCTCATTTGACGCTGCTTGCGGTAATCGACCCTGCATCAGATCAGCTCGCCGGCTCCGACCATCGCGTTTTGCGCGAAGCTGTGGAAAACGTGCTGGGCGAAGCGCAGCAGTTCGTTCGCAACGATTATCCTGAGTTGGCCATGGACGCTTCGTACGTGAGTGGCGATATCGTAGAGGCCCTGGTTGGTGCGGCGGAAAGCCACGACATGATCGTAATGGGATCCCACCATGGCGCCTCGGTCGCAGAACGCGTATGGGGTGCAAAAGGTTTGCGCGTTTCGGTTTCGGCAAGCGTTCCCACGGTGGTTGTTCCTGCCGACTGGGACCCCTACAACGAGGCCAATGGCATTGTGGTAGGGGTTGGCCCACAGGATGAGGTTAGCGACAAGGCTGTTGAGCTGGGTGTTCATTTGGCTAAGGTTCTCGAAGAGCCGCTCGAGCTTATTTCTTCCTGGGGCATCCCCACCTTACTTTCGCGCTCTGCTGAATTCATGGGCGGCGGCTTGGCACCGGTTGGTGAATCGTTCCAGCGCAACCTCGACGCACGTGTTGCGGCTATTCACGCAGCAGAGCCTGCTCTTAAGGTTGAAGGTTATTCGATAGAGGCATCTTCTCCTACACAGGCTTTGATGCAGCGCAGCAAGGACTGTCGTGTTCTGCTGCTGGGCACACATGCTCGTTCGGCGGTAAGCAGGGCCCTGTTTGGGTCTACCACCTGTGGTGTGCTGGCTCACCTGCAGGTACCCACTGCGGTTGTGCCGATGGACTAGCAATCCTAATCGCAAAAAGCGCGTTGAGGCTGATGCTTCAACGCGCTTTTTTTATTTGAGGTGGTGTCTGGGTGGGGGCGACGCCTGGCTAGTTCATGTGATGCTGGCGCTACTCTTTCCTTCTCATCTCGAAGGAATCGGCGGGGTAGAAACGACGGCAGTTTTCGCATGTGGTAAGCACCACGCGTCCCTCATTTACCAGGTACACCAGATGGGCAAAGGTTTCGCCCAACGAATAGAATTTTTGATCGATGGTCCATTCGTCCCAGTTGGGGTGCTTCCATGAGGCGTTGCGGGCAATGTCAATCAGACTGGCGTGGCCGTCGACCACCAGCTGGTACAGTTCTTCCAGTCGGTTAGCGTGGAAGCTTTTCAGGAAATCGACGCGCTCGGCAACCCCCGTGAAGGGGCGGCCGTGCCCGGGCAGAATAAGATCAACGTCCAAATCCCGCACCTTGTCCAGACTTGTCAGGAATTCCCTTAACGCATCGTACGAGCAAACCCAACTCATGATGGTGGGCGTGATGCGCTCCAGTACGTGGTCGCCCGCAATGAGGATTTTCGCCGTAGGTTCGTATAGGCAGATATGCCAGTCGTCGTGGCCGGGTGTGGTTATAACGCGAAAGCGGTAACTGCCGTTGTGGTACACGTCGCCATCGGCCAGGTAAAACAGGTCAGGCTGGTTTTTTAGCGGAAGAAGCTCGGCGGAAACGCGGTAGGTAGAAGCGTCGCGTGCCTGCATGCTGCGTTCATCGTACGTGTTGGGGTGTGTAAGGTAGCCGATGAGCGGGTTGAATACCGTTGCTTGCATGTTCATGAGGTTTTGCACTTCTTGGATAGAGTGCATGTTGGCGTATATGCGCATCCAGCGTCGCCATATGCGGTCGAGGTTGCTGGTGTGGTCGGGGTGGGAATGGGTAAGGACGATCTCCACTGATTCCCAGGTGCGGTCCAGCTTGCGCAAAGCGTCGTCGAGTGCTTTTTCGCAGTCGGGATGATCGAACCCTACGTCAACGATGGTGGTCTTGTCTTCTCCCAGGATGAAGTACGAGTTCAAGTAGTTTAGCGGGTTATCGGGCAGCGGCACTGGTACGCGCCAAATGCGCGGAAGCACCTCTTCGATTTCGCCGTTGTTATATTGGTCTGCGTAGTTCGCCGTCATGATGGTTCCTAACAGAACGTGTTCATTGTTCTAAGAACCAGCGTAACGCAAAAGTTGCCAAGTGGTACGGTAGGATGGGTGGCGTTGATGAATCGTGGGCGAGCGCTATGCCTGACCTGCGAGTGCGCAGGGAGGTGCGGTAAGTGGCAACCTATAGCGAAAAGGCGGAGAAGGCAACGGGCCTCCAGCTTTCCGATGCCCATTTCCATCTGGGGTTCGTTTCGAACCCTGTCGATTTCGCCGTGGATGCCCAGCGTGCCGGAGTGCCTGTTTTCGCCGCTTCGGTTACTCCTAGCGAGTATCGGGATACCAAAGGGGTGCTTTACTGCGCGTCCGAATCTGGCAAAGCGAAAGCCAGCACAACCGGCAAACGCACCAAGAGAACGCTTTGCTGGGCGGCTGCCCCTTTGCAGCCTGTTGGCGATTCCGCTTCCATAAAGCTTGCGGTGGGGCTGCATCCCTGGTGGGTTTCCGCAGACGAACGGCACCTTGCCGAAGTGCTACGTGCATTCGATGGCGCTTTGCCCGAAACGCAGTATGTGGGTGAAGTTGGCTTGGACTTCTCGAAGCGCAGAATAGCAACGCGCGATGCTCAGCTCCGCGCGTTTCGCCATATCGCAAATGCATGCGCAAAGGACGGCGGCAAGGTTCTTTCCATCCATTGCGTTAAAGCATACGACGACGTTTTGAGCATTTTGGATAGCTCGGGTTGTTTCGCGTCGTGCACCTGCATCTTCCATTGGTTTAGCGGCTCGTTCCAGCAGCTGGAGCAAGCGGCGGATGCGGGGTGCTTCTTTTCGGTTGGCGCACGTATGCTCGAAACGAAAAAAGGGAGCGAATATGCAAAGGCAGTCCCCTTGCGGAAACTTCTTTTGGAGACCGATGCCCCTGCCGCGATTGATCCTGAGCAAGAACATCCTTCGGTACTTTATTCATACGACCAGATGAGGCTCCAGCTTGTTGAGACCCTAAAGCGACTCGCTCGAATAAGGGGCATTGGCGAATCGGAGCTTGCTGCCATAGTTCAGCAAAATGCGTGCGAGGTTTTTTGCTAGATCGTCTTCTTACGGCGCTATCATGGGCGCTATGGAAAATGCTCTTTTAACAGTTGCCTCGCTTACCGCCATCATCGCGCTCGGTTTCGTTGTTGCGCGAACGATGGAGCTGCCCAGAGGCTTCACCGACACACTTTCGAAAATCGTCTTCCGTATCACTTTGCCCTGTGCGATTTTCCACGCTTTCGCTTCGAATGGCTTCGATGCCTCGCTGCTACTCCTTGCCTTGGTGGGGTTGGGCTGCACCTTTGTTCCGTGGCTGATCGGCACATTGCTCACCGCGCGTGAAGACCGAGATCATCGGATTCTGATGATGATGAACATATCGGGCTTCAACATTGGCTGCTTTGTGCTTCCCTTTGCCCAAGCGCTCTTTCCGCCGGCTGCGGCACTTGCTGTGTGTCTGTTCGATGCCGGTAATGCTTTGATGATGAGCGGGGGAACGTATGCGTTCTCAAGTGCGATCCTCGACAAGGGCGGGTCCCATTACGAACGTGCCGTGTTGGCTGCGAAACGCCTGTTTTCGTCTGTGCCATTCGACCTGTATTGCGTGCTCATTATCATTTCGCTGATGGGCGTTACCATTCCCGAGCAGGTGGTTTCGTTTATCGAGCCAATTTCAAACGCCAATTCGTTCTTGGCTATGTTCATGCTGGGTTTAATGGTTCAGTTTTCGTTGGGCAAAGGCAAAGTGTTTCAGCTGGTGCGCTTGCTGGGCTTGCGCTTCCTGTTCTCTGCTGTGATGAGCATCGGCGCAATGACGCTGCTTCCCTTCGATCCTGTTACCCGTATGGTTATTGCTGCCTTATTGTGGTCTCCCATGGGCGCGCTCGGGCCGGTATACACCCTTTGGGCAAAAGGCGATGTAGGCCTGGCTGGTTTTGCCAATGTGGTCACGGTTGCGGTGGGCATTGTTGCCATGACGGCTGCCGCGATGATGATCGCGTAGCTTTTTGCTTGGTGCCGCAGGCGGTTTTTGCCCTGGCTCCAAAGGGGCATATGGTCCTCCGCTGAACAAATTTCCGCTCGGCGGGGGCGTATCATCAGGATTAGCTCAAAATGACGTGCTTAAACGACTCTTCGATTGGCAGTCCGGTAGTGTACACGCCGTAGCTGTGGCTACCATCTTTGGGAAGCGAAAGGCTACCAGGGTTGAACAGCCAAACCGTAGGATCTTCCGAGCAGGGTTCGTTCACTTTGACATGGGTGTGCCCGTACAAAAGTGCGGTATTGACTGGCATCTGGGGAAGATTGCCTGCTGCTCCGTCTCTGTCGGGGCCGAATACGTGCCCGTGAGTGAGGAACAGCGTTCGGGGAGTTTGCATTTCGTACCCCGCATCTTCGTCGATATATTCAGGATCAAGGATGGTGGAATAGTCCGCCATGCAGGGGAAGTTGAGCACCATCTGGTCAACCTCGGCGTCGCAGTTGCCGCGTACGGCAATTATGCGATCGGCTAGGGGGTTGAGCAGGGCAATTACTTCCTTGGGGTCGTAGTCATCGGGCAAGGCGTTGCGCGGCCCGTGATACAGAATGTCGCCTAGTAGGATAATCTTGTCAGGTTTTTCAGCGTGAACAGCATCGATGAATTTGTGGCACCATGTTGCAGAGCCGTGGATATCGGAAACAATCAGGAACTTCAAGGCAGCCTCTTTCCGTGTGCAATGGTCGCATTTATTGTATCGCTCGCTGCTGTTTTGCAAGGTGATGCAGAAAAAGAAGCATGATCGATTTGCCTCTATTCAGGCTAGGCAAGCGGGGGTTGCGCAGACGTCTATTGCGGCAGTTCAGGCAGCGGTTATCTGGATTCCTATTCTGGTTGCTTGGCTAAGAACCGTTCAATGTTCATTGTTAAAGCGAAGTTTCATCTGCAGAAAAATTGTTGACAGGAAAGATGTTTCGGAAAAAAATAACCACAGTTTCGCAAGCGAATATGATTCGCTGAAGAAACCATCAAACCGTTGAAGCGGAAGTCAAAGCGAGTAGGCGCGCACAGAGAGTCCGGGATGCTGGGATCCGGATCGAAAAGCCGTTCGCCAAATGGACCGCCGAGGGCGCATGCGAATGCAATTTGCTAGTAGGGTGCGACGTGAGGGCATACGTAAGTTGCCGGGGATATGTTGGTATCCTGCTAAGCGCACGATTCGTTTCGTGAAACAAGGTGGCACCGCGAGCTTTGTATTTTCTTAAAGCCCGTCCTTGATCGTAGAAGTATCAGGGATGGGCTTTTTTGTTGCCTTTCCCGCGTAAGGAAAGGGCTAATCGATGGACACTACGCCATTGCAGCCGAGCTTGGAAGAAGTTCGTGCTTTGGCTGCGCAGCCTGGCATTTGCCGCGTTCCCGTGAAACGTGAGCTGTTTGCCGACCGCATCACCACTATCGAGGCAATGCGTGCGCTGCGTGCTGCCAGCAACCATTGCTTCTTGCTGGAAAGCGCTGAGGCCGATCAGCGTTGGGGCCGCTATTCCTTTTTGGGCTTCAATCCCACGCTTGAGGTAACCTGCCTGGATGGGCAACTCAGCATTCGCCGCAATGTGGAAGGCGACGAACCGCTGCGCGAAACGCGTCAGGTCGATCACCCGGGCGCCGTTATTCGCCAAATTATCGCAGAGAACAAGAGCGCCAAGGTTGAGGGGTTCCCAACATTTACTGGTGGTCTGGTGGGCTATTTCTCGTATGACTACCTCAAGTACGCTGAACCCACGCTGCGTCGTCCCGGCCTAGACCGTGAGGATTTCCTCGATGTTGACCTGATGCTGTTCGATCAGGTTATCTGCTTCGACAACTACCGCCAAAAGATCATCCTCATTGCAGGTGTTCGCGCCGACGACGTTGAGAACTCATACGCTCAGGCGCAAGCAAAGCTCGATGAGATTGAAGGCTTGTTGGTGGGGTCTGCTCGTTACGAATTTGCCCCTTTGCAGTTGAAGGAACCGTTTGCGCCGCAGTTTTCAACCGAAGAGTTCTGCGAGAAGGTTGAAATCGCCAAACGCCACATTTTCGAGGGCGACATATTCCAGGTGGTGCCTTCCAACCCCCGGACCGCAAAAGCGGAAGGAAGCCTGTTCGATACCTATCGTGTGTTGCGCAGTCAGAACCCTTCCCCGTATATGTTCTACTTCACCAGCGATGATGTGGAAATCGCGGGCGCATCTCCTGAAACGCTGGCCCGCTTGCAGGACGGCAGGCTGTTCACTTACCCCTTAGCTGGCACCCGCCCGCGCGGCGCCACTCCTGAAGAAGATCGAGCCATGGAGGCGGATCTTCTTGCTGACGAAAAGGAACGCGCCGAGCATGACATGCTCGTTGACCTTGGACGTAACGACTTGGGGCGCGTGTCTCAGCTGGGTAGCGTAAAGGTGGAAGAGTACCGAAATGTGCTGCGCTTTTCTCGGATCATGCATATCGGCTCAACCGTTACCGGTCAACTTGCCGAAGGGAAAGACGCGGTGGATGTGATGGATTCCATCCTTCCGGCGGGCACGCTTTCCGGAGCACCCAAGCTGCGTGCCTGTCAGATTATTCAGGATTTGGAGGGCGCCAAGCGCGGCATCTACGGCGGCGCCATCGGCTATCTGGACTTCACCGGCAATCTTGACACTTGCATTGGGATTCGCCTTGTTTACAAGAAAAGCGGCCGCGTATGCGTGCAGACGGGCGCCGGCATCGTAGCTGACAGCGTTCCCGAAAGCGAAGACCGCGAATGCTACAACAAGGCGCGCGCGGTAATGGAGGCGCTGAGAACTGCCGAAGGGGGCCTGGCATGATCTACCTCATCGATAACTACGACAGCTTTTCCTACAACCTGTATCAGCTGATAGGCGAAGTGGATCCCGCTATCGAGGTTCTTCGAAACGACGCGCTTTCGGTTGAAGATCTCGAGGCGAAAAACCCTGAAGCGGTGATTCTTTCCCCCGGTCCCGGTCGGCCTGCCGATGCTGGTATTTGCGAAGAAGTGGTGCTGAAGCTATCCGGCAAAGTTCCCATCTTGGGTGTGTGTTTGGGGCATCAGGCAATATGCGAAGCATTCGGCGGCACGGTGGGGTATGCCAAGGAGCTGATGCACGGCAAATCGTCTCTGGTAAAGGCTGATGCGCAATCGCCCCTGTTCAACGGCTTGCCTGCTAAGGTTCGGGTTGCTCGTTACCATTCGCTTGCAGCCGACGAAGAAAGCCTTCCCGAATGTTTGCGGGTTATTTCCCGTGCCGATGATGGGGAAGTGATGGCTGTGCAGCATGCCGAGTTCCCTACCTATGGCGTTCAGTTCCATCCCGAATCGATTCTCACCCCCGATGGCCGGGCGATGATCGAAAACTTCTTGGCCATAGCAACGAAGTAATACACGGCGTTTGCGTCGATTGCGCGAAAGGAAGCAACGATGATCAGGGAAGCAATTTTCAAGCTGGTAGACAAGCAGGACCTAACCTACGACGAAGCCTACGACGTGATCAACGAGATCATGTCGGGCGAAACCACCCAGGTGCAGACGGCAGCATTTCTTTCGGCTCTTTCCACAAAATCGACCAAGAGCGAAACGATTGCCGAAATTGCAGGGTGCGCTGCCGCCATGCGCAGTCATGCTACCAAGGTTGACTACGATAAGCCGCTGCTTGAGATTGTGGGCACGGGCGGCGACAAAGCTGGCAGTTTCAACATTTCCACCACCGCAGCGCTTGTTATTGCGGCGGGTGGGGCGAAGGTTGCCAAGCACGGAAACCGTGCGGCATCAAGCAAATCGGGTACGGCCGATTGCCAAGAGGCGCTGGGCGTGAACATCGAGCAGGGCCCCGAGCTGTGTAAGAAGCTCCTCGACGAAGTGGGCATGTGCTTCTTCTTCGCCCAGAAATACCATACGGCCATGCGCTACGTGGGCCCTATTCGCAAAGAGCTGGGTTTTCGCACCGTGTTCAATATTCTAGGTCCGCTCACCAACCCTGCCTCGCCCGACAAGATGATTCTCGGCGTATACGATGAATCTTTGGTACAGCCTTTGGCGCATGTGCTGGTGAGCCTGGGTGTGAAGGACGGCATGGTGGTATATGGGCAGGATTGCCTGGATGAGCTTTCCACGGCATGCCCCACCACGGTATGTGAATTCCACGGCGACGATTATTTGTCTTACGTTCTTACGCCTGATGAATTGGGCATGAAGCGCTGCATGAAAGAAGATCTGCAAGGCGGTTCTCCGGAAGAGAATGCGCAGATCACACGTGACATTCTTTTCGGCAAGGAAGCGGGAGCAAAGCGCGACACCGTTTTGCTGAATGCTGCTGCGGGCCTCTACATTGCCGGGTTGGTGCCCTCGTTGAAAGATGGCGTTGCAAGGGCCCAGGAGCTTATCGACAGCGGCAAAGCAGCCGAAACGCTGGAGTCGTACATTCGAGTATCGAATCAGGAGGCCTAAGTGACCATCCTTGATGAAATAGCCGCCTACACACGTCAGCGCATGGCGGAAGAGGAAGGGCTGATGCCAACAGCCAGCCTTCGGCAGCAGGCTTGCGCCAAGGCATCGGCTGAGCGTGAAGCCAACGGTGGTGTATTTCCCTTTCGATTCAGCGCCGCATTGGCAGAGCCCGGCCTTTCCTTTATCTGCGAAGTTAAGAAAGCGTCTCCTTCTAAGGGGGTTATTGCCGAAGAGTTTCCGTATCTGGATATCGCAAAGAGCTACGAGGCGGCAGGGGCGGCGGCAATTTCCTGCTTAACTGAGCCGAAATGGTTCATGGGCGCCGATGCCTATTTGACCAAAATAGCGGCAGAAACGTCTGTGCCTGTGTTGAGGAAAGATTTTGTGGTTTGCGAGCGCATGATTTACCAGGCCAAAGTGCTCGGTGCCTCTGCTGTGCTTTTGATCTGTGCCATTTTAAGCGACGATCAACTTGCTGCTTATCGTGAGCTTGCTGAAAGCCTGGGTCTTTCGGTTTTGGTTGAAGCGCACGACGAAAGGGAAATTGCCCGCGCGGTTGGCTCGGGTGCAAAGATTGTTGGTGTGAACAACCGCAACCTGAAGGATTTTAGCGTCGACTTCGATAACGTCCGCCGTCTTCGCGCGCATATTCCTGAAGATGTGCTGTACGTGGCGGAATCGGGCGTGGCAAGCGCCGACGATGTTGCGGCTATCGCCCAGATGGGTGCGGATGCTGCCTTGATCGGTGAAGCGCTGATGCGTGCCGATGATAAACAGGCAACGTTGGCGGGATTCCGTGCTGCGGCTGAGGTGGCGCGATGAGCCCGGCAAGCCGTCAGCATCAGGCAAGGGAATGGCTGCTATCGCCGCAGGGTTCGGGGTATCCGCGTGTGAAACTGTGCGGGATGTCGCGCGAAGAGGATGTGCGCTCAGTTGCCCAGACGCGCCCCGATATGTGCGGTTTCATCGTGGACTTCCCCCAATCGCACCGAAGCGTTTCAGTGGAGCGCCTGACGGAATTATGCGAGCTGCTCGATGAAGAGGACGCCAAGGTGGCAGCCCGCATGGCAACCAGCGGCAATCCGGTGAGCCTTCATCCAATATGGCGCGTAGGAGTATTTGTCGATGAGCCGCTTGATTCCTTGATCCGCATCGTTACGAATGGTTCAGTTGATCTGGTGCAGCTCCATGGAAACGAAAGCAACGCCTACATTTCCGAGTTGAGGCATCGAACCCGAGTAGGAATCATCCAGGCTTTCCGCGTGAGGGGCAGCGAAGATGTTTCCCGCGCCGAAGGAAGCAGCGCCGATATGATCTTGCTCGACAGCGGGCAAGGCTCGGGCAGGGTATTTGATTGGGGCGACGTTTCCCGCGTTCATCGCCCGTTCATTTTGGCTGGCGGACTTACTCCTGAAACCATCGGTAAGGCACTAACGGAAGTGCACCCCTGGGGTGTTGACATGAGTTCTGGTATCGAAACCGACAAACTAAAGGACCCCGCAAAAATTGCAGCAGCTGTTGATGAGGTCCATCGATGGCGGTTGTAGCTCCTCCAGCGCCTCGATCGGCGTGGGCAGTTCTAGCGTGCTGATAAATCGGCGGCTTATCCACTTAAGTAGAACCATCAGGTCAGCGCCTGATTTATGAAAGGAAATATCATGATGAAGGGAAGATTCGGCATCCATGGTGGGCAGTACATGCCAGAAACGCTGATGAATGCCGTTATCGAGCTCGAGGAAGCTTACGACCATTACAAGGATGACCCGGAATTCAAGGCGGAGCTGAACACGCTCCTGAATGAATACGCCAACCGTCCTTCGCTTCTGTACTACGCCGAGCGTCTTACCAAGGCGTTGGGAGGTGCGAAGATCTACCTGAAGCGCGAAGACTTGAACCATACCGGTGCGCACAAGATCAACAACGTGCTCGGTCAGGTTCTGCTTGCCAAGAAGATGGGCAAGACGCGCGTTATTGCTGAAACGGGTGCGGGTCAGCACGGTGTTGCCACGGCTACAGCGGCGGCACTGATGGATATGGAATGCGAAGTCTTCATGGGCAAGGAAGATACCGAGCGTCAGGCACTGAACGTGTACAAGATGCGTTTGCTGGGTGCTAAGGTGCATGCTGTGGAAACGGGAACGGCAACGTTGAAAGATGCCGTATCGGAAACTATGCGCGAATGGACTAACCGCATTGCTGATACCCATTACGTGCTTGGCTCCACTATGGGTCCTCATCCTTTTCCCACCATTGTGAGAGACTTTCAGGCGGTAATCTCGCAAGAGATTATCGATCAATGCATGGAGAAGGAGGGCCGTTTGCCCGACTGCGTGCTTGCTTGCGTGGGCGGTGGCTCGAACGCCATGGGCACCTTCTATCACTTCATTGAGCATCCCGAAGTTCAACTCATTGGGTGCGAAGCTGCGGGGCGTGGCATCGACACCTTTGAAACGGCAGCCACCATCAACACGGGCAGCCTTGGTGTATTCCATGGCATGAAGTCGTATTTCTGCCAGGACAAGTATGGCCAAATCGCGCCAGTGTATTCCATTAGTGCTGGTCTTGATTACCCCGGAATTGGACCCGAGCATGCATGGTTGCACGATACGGGCCGCGCTCAGTACGTGCCCGTTACTGACGACGAAGCGGTGGATGCCTTCGAGTATCTGAGCCGTTTGGAGGGCATTATCCCTGCTATTGAGAGCGCTCATGCAGTTGCCTATGCCTGCAAGATCGCGCCGAAAATGAGCAAAGATCAAATTATGGTAGTCACGCTTTCCGGTCGCGGCGATAAGGATTGCGCCGCCATCGCTCGTTATCGAGGAGAAGATATCAATGAGTAACCCCCGCATCAAAGCTGCCTTTCAGGGTGGAAAAGCCTTTATTCCCTTTGTTACCTGCGGCGACCCAAATCTGGAAACCACCAAGAAAATTGTTGCTGAGCTTGCACGGGCGGGTGCTGCCGTTATCGAGTTGGGCATTCCGTTTTCTGACCCTACAGCAGAAGGGCCAGTAATCCAATCTGCCAATATGCGCGCGCTTGAGGCGGGCACCACCACCGACAAGGTGTTTGATATGGTGGCCGACCTGCGTAAAACCATCGACACGCCCTTTGTGTTCATGACCTACGCCAATGTGGTGTTTCACTACGGCATCGAGGAGTTTTGCGCTCGTGCGGCAGAGGTTGGCGTGGATGGGCTGATTCTCCCCGACGTCCCCTTTGAGGAAAAGGAGGAATTCGCTGGCCCGTGCCGTGCTCACGGTATGGATCTTATCAGCATGATTGCGCCTACGTCTGAGGAACGCATCGACACGATTGCCCGTGATGCAGAAGGCTTCATTTACTGCGTAAGCTCTTTGGGCGTTACGGGAACACGTTCGAGCATCACCACTGATCTCGATTCAATCGTGGCGCGTATTTGCGCAGTTACCGACACCCCTATTGCCATCGGGTTTGGTATTTCCAACCCTGAGCAAGCGGCAATCATGGCGGCAAAGAGCGATGGCGCTATTGTTGGATCAGCTATCGTGAAGATTATTGCTGCCGAAGGCGAAAACGCTGTTCTGACGGTTGGTGAATTTGCCCGCAAGATGGTGGAAGCTGTTCGCGCATAGCCGCTGGATATACAAGGTAATTGCCTTCTTTCGCCTAAGCGGACCAGGAGCCCGGTCTTCTGGTCCGCTTCTTTATTGGCGGCAACCGGTGCAGTGCCTTCCTTGGTCGGGGGGGGGTGCAAGGAGCAAGCCCAATTGCGAAGGCCGGCTGTTTCGTTGCGGCGCCAAAAGGCCATGAAGCAGCAGGCATGGATTCGGCGTGGTTATCAAGCGATGAAACGGTGACGGCTTGGTCAAGAATGAGTGAAAAGCGCGTGGAGGGGGTGGCGGTCTTCTTCCAGGCTGCTAGGTTGGAAAGCCGAGAGAAAGGAAGCGCATCGATGGCGAATTCGGTTCAGCAAAGTGGCGATGGTGCTAGGAAGGGCAAGCTGGCGGTACTGTTCGAGGATCTTTCGATTGCTCAGGTGATTGCTGGTGCCCTAGCGGCTGCAACGGTGTTTTTGCTGTCTTCCGTTATCGGTGTTGCCGGCTCTTTGATCGGCGCGGCGGTTGGTTCGATCGTATCGGCTGTTTCGTCTCAGGTGTATAAGAAAATGCTATCTGCTTCTGCCGATAAGATTCGCGATGTTGCACCAGATGGGGTATCGGCAAATCAGGCAGATCCCGATGAAACGCGTTTGATGGCCCCGGTTTCGTCGAGTGAAACCCGCGTTATCGATTCAGGGAAGGTTGCTGCAAGTGCAACGAAGGTTATGGGTGCTGACGACATCCGCTACCAAGTTCACGCTTCGTCGGATAAGGCGGTAGATCCCGCACTGCAACGTGCACATGTGCGTCGCCGTCGAAAGGCTCGCGTTCAGCGGAGTGTGATTATCGTTTCCGTTGTTTCTGCTTTGATTGCCATTGTGATTTCGGCGGGGCTCATCCACGTATTTACCGATGGCCAGGGCATTGGTGAAAAGACAGAGCCCATATTCACAGCAAGCGAGGCATCCCAGGCAAAGCAAAGCTCTTCGGCTAACAGCGGAGCTGCGAAGGAAGCAACCTCAAATGAATCGACGTCCACCAAGTCGAATGAAGGCTCTTCCCAGTCGGGGGAATCCTCGAGCGCCGATTCGTCCAACTCGTCCAATAGCAGCAGCTCCGGTTCGGGATCCTCTGGCTCTTCGAATGGCAGCTCGTCTTCTTCCGGTAGCGTTTCGGAAAATTCCGGCTCTTCGACCGGTTCGGGTTCCGGCTCGTCTGGGAACGAAGCCCCCGGGTCTTCTTCTGCTGGCTCTTCGGCTGGTTCGGGATCGTCCTCTGGTTCTTCCGGCAGCGGTTCGGTTTCTGCTGATTCGAACAACGGCTAAGCGCAAGCCCCGACGGTTCTTTGCTGTGCCCCGTTCTTTGCTATGTCAAGCGGGGCATTTTGCTGCTTTCAATTCCCTTACGGCGGCGGTTGTGACGTGCGGAAAAGGGTATGATGGTGGTTCTAAGGAAAGGAACGCTCCATGGCTCTTATTGCACGACTTCTTCAGTCGTTACCGCTTGTCATAGTACTGGTTCTTCTGGCTCTGATCATCTATTTTGTGGTGTCGTGGGCCCGTTCGCCTGAGCGCGCAAAGGAAGTGCTTATCAAGTTCTTCACCGTACTCAATTCGATTCTTTCGATCTTCTTCCTTTTGGCCACTGCATATGCGTTTTTCGAGGGCAATCAACCGGTGTTGGAGCTCACGCTTTCATTCTTGGTGGTTACCGTGCTGGCTCTTGCCATCACCCGCATTTGTCGCTGGCGCTTTGTGAAGAACCATCCCCATTACATGGATAAAAGCCAGAGGGTTACCTTTCTATAAAAAGAACGTCCCGCCTGAACCGAGCCCTAATGCTGAACCCGAAATGATAGTTCATTTCGGGTTCTTTCGTATTGGAAGGCGCTTTTGTACCAGGAAGCAATTTGGATCAAGAGGGGGCGCTCGTCGAAGCTGCTGGTTTTCTTTGGCGCAATGTAATGTGCTTGGCTTGAGCGGTGATGCTTTTTCTGAATGGTGCTAGACGTTTTCATCAATATGTTGGGTTTTTGAGCGTCTGAACAACAGGATGCTTTCATGCGGGTAACCGAACCGTCTGGCTTCGCGGGAGTATGTTGGGGAGCGTCATACTGATGATTGCAAGGTGGGTGACCAAATCCGAGCGAGCGGGGGCTTGCTCGGCTATCGCCAAGGGGGAATAACCGTGAGCACCGTCGACAAGAAGCTTATGGGGCAGATGCTCCGATTTGCTAAAGCTGTTGTAATCACCAGCGCAAACGCAAAGGAAGGCACATCGGTTGCCGATTGCGAAAAGCCTGGTAAACGTGACGCCGAATACCTACGTGCCATTATGGAGCGAGGGCTTCGCACTCTGCCTCTTGAACAGCGCGTCCTTTCGGAGGCCGCTTTCGATAAGCGTGCATTTGATCTGGGCAAGGTTTTTGTTATTCGCCAGTTGGGCATTTGGGAAATGATGAGCTACGAAACCCTGCGTCGTGACAGTGAATATGTGGCTTTTCCCGAATTGCTTGATGGCATGGAAAAAGAGGGTTTGGTAAAGCGCATCGTTGACACGGTTGATGGGAAAGACAACGATGTGGTAATCCTTACCGAAGCCGGCAGGCAGATGTTCTCCGAACAGGAAGAGGCTCTTGAACAGCGCGCTGAAGAACTGTTTGGCAACCTTACCGAGGGCGAGAAAATGCAACTCTATTTGTTGCTGCGCAAGGTTCAGGGTTCACCTGCATACGAATCGGAATCTTCTGCCGATGTGCGCAAACGTGCAGGAATCGCGTAACTGTCTAAAACAGGGCAATGCCTTGTCATTTCAGAAAGCCTGGCCAATGAACTCGGGGCCGGGAAATCAAAATGCCTTAGGGAGGGGTTCCCTAAGGCATTTTGTGTGATTCGATACGTGTTTTAGTCGTTGTCGGTCTCTGTCTTCAGCTTGTGGCAGGCTTCCGCCATTTCATCAACCATTTTATCGAAGAGCTTTAGGGCGTCTTCGACGGGTTTGGGGCTGAGCATGTCAACGCCAGCGCCACGCAGAAGGTCGATTGGCGGCTTGGAGCTGCCCCCCTTCAGAAAGCCCAGGTAGTCTTCGCGGCCCTCTTCTCCCAAGTCCAAAATGCGCTGAGAGAGCGCAATGGCGGCTGCGAAGCCCGTTGCGTATTGGTATACGTAGAAGCGGTAGTAGAAGTGGGGGATGCGCGCCCATTCGAGGGCGATGTTCTCGTCGAGTGCAATGCCGTCGCCGAAGTACTGCGCGTTCAGTTCCTTGTAGATGCCGCAGAGTGCATCGGCGGTGATACCTGCGCCCTGCGCAGTGAGCTCGGCTACCTTAAGCTCGAACTCGGCGAACATCGTTTGGCGGTACAGCGTTGCGCGGAACTGCTCCAAGAAGTGGTTTAGGAAGTAGGCGCGCTCGCGTTCGCTCTTGGCATGGTCAAGGAAGTAGCGCGTAAGCAGCGCTTCGTTGCAGGTAGATGCCACTTCTGCCACGAAGATGACGTAGTCGGAATAGCATACAGGCTGATTGGCGCAAGAAAGATACGTGTGGATGGAGTGGCCCATTTCGTGGATCAGCGTGAACACATCATCGAGCTTACCCTGGAAATTGAGCAGGATTACCGGGTGCATGCCGTAGCCGCCGGCGGAGTAGGCGCCGCTGCGTTTGCCTGGAGTTTCGTACACGTCGATCCATCGCTCCGAAAGGCCGCGGCGTACCAAGGAAAGGTAGTCTTCACCCATGGGACGCAACGCTTCCAGGATGATGTCGCAGGCTTCTTCGTAGGTGAAGGTGAGTTCTACATCATCGACGATAGGCACGTACAGATCGGAGAAGCGCAGCTCGTCTACGTCCAGCAGCTCTTTGCGCAAGGCGACGTACTTGTACATGGCATCCATGTTGTTATGCACGGTGTCGATGAGGTTCATGTACACCTGGGTCGGCACTTCATTGCCCGAAAGCGCTGCTTCCAGGGCGGAGCTGTAACGACGCGCTTCCGCGAAGAACTTCAGTTGTTTGTTCTGGGCGCCTAGCGTTGCGGCGAAGGTGTTGCGGAATTGGCGGTAGCTGGAATACAGCGATTCGTAGGCAGATTCGCGCAGCGTTCGATCGGCCGACATCATAAGGGGGATGTAACTGCCGTGCGTTACCGGATGCGCAACACCTTCGGCATCATGTGCGTCGGGGAATGTAAGATCGGCATCGTTGAGCAGGGAAAAGATATTGTCGGGCTGGTTGGCCATGTCGCCCGCAGCTGCCAGGAGCTTTTCTTCAGCAGGAGAGAGCACGTGCTCGCGCCTGCTGAAGATGACATCCAGGCAGCGGCGATACAGCTCCAGCCCTGGTTCCTGCGAGTAAAACTGCTCCATTTCCTGCTCGCTTAAGCCAAGTAGCTCGGAGGTGAACCAGGAAGAAGCACTGGAGATCGAAACCCAGAGCGTCATAACTTGGCTCGAGTAGTCCTGGTAGCGCGATTCGCGCGTGTCTTCGTCGCTTTTTCGTTCGGCGTAGTTAACCAGTTTGGTAAGGGCCAGGCCTGCTTCGTCATCGAGTTTCAGATAGGCAAGCAGGTCGGCAGCCGAAGTGCTGATTTTTCCCTGGAACGATGCGAATTGGGATGGCAGTTTCTTTGCTTCCTCGAGCGCAGCCAAGAAAGCCTCGTCGCTTTCGAAAATGCTGGAAAGATCCCAGCGATACTGCTCGTCGATTTCATCGCGGGAAGAATACGTTGTCATTGCGTGCTCCTTGCGTATGCTCGGCAGCTTTTCCGTACATTGAACTGTTTGCGCTCGGCGGTGGAGCCGTGGCGCTCGACGGGGGCGACTGCCAAGTGTTTACCTTTTCGCAAGCAATACTACGACATTGGCTGCAACTTACGTTGCTGGTACAGCCCATTGTCATAGAAACCGAGTTTTCGATAATACCCACGCGTGCCAACGGCGCTGATAACGTTGATGCGTTGGTATCCTGCCTGGGAGGCGAGTTCGCAAGCGCGGTTTACCAGCTGGGTGCCTAAACCGCGATGTTGGGCATTGTTGATGCCAGCGTGCTGCAGTTTTTCCACGCGGCCATATACGTGCACTTCACGGATCATTGCTTCGCCCGCTTGGAGGGGGAAGGGCAGGGCGTAAGCGCTATCGGTCGTCTTGGACGTTGCCTCTTGGTACTCTTCTTCTAACTGGGCCATTGCATTGGTGTGGGGCAGCGAAAGGCGCAGGAAGCCAGCAATCTTTCCTTGCGGCGTTACCCATTGAAGGAAGCGCTCGCCGGTGGCGGTGGTTTCGTACTCGATTACCTCAAGCGAAAGGTCTTCGGCGGAAACGTTGGCAAGGCTTACTTCGCGATGGCGAATTTCTGCCGTGGCAAGACCTTCGGAATCGATTCGCTGTTCAACCAGTTGGCGCAGGTTCACCTTTTTATTGCCCGCTTTGATATCGGGTGCTGAAATGTCTCGAATCATGCGGGAAATGCGCGTAAAGGCAGGTGTTGCGCAGGTGTCGGAGACCAACACGTCTACCAAACTGGGTTCAGAGTAGGGCTGCCAGGTGCGATCCTCGTAGCGCTCGCAGAGCCCAGTTCCTTCCACAAGGACGCAGGGGTAGAGCTTCACTTCGTCGGGTTGGAAGGCGGCATCATTGCAAAGACGCAGGTAGTCGGCTTTATCCGATTCTGGTGTGGCACCCAGTAGATTCACCATGGCATGAACGTGGGTTTTGAAGCCGAACAAACGCAGCAGCTCGAATGCGCGTTGGATTTGCTCCGTAGAGGTATGCCGGTCGTTGAGCGTACGCACCTCTTCATCCAGACTTTGGATGCCCATTTGAACTTTAGTGCAGCCCATGCGGCGCAGTGCCGCCAAGTGGGTGGGCGTTATGCGCTCGGGACGCGTTTCTATTACCAAGCCTACTACGCGGTGGTGTCCATCGACGTTGGCAAGGTGTTCGGCTTCGAGTTCTTCCCACGTTGCCTTTTGCCATTGGGCAACCGATGTCCATGCGTCATTTTCGCCATACAAACGGTCAAAGGCCTGGTTGTATGTTGTTTCTCGGTTGTCGATACGATGCTGCTCTTCAGAAACGAAGCGCTTAAGGGATTCTGGGTCGCAGGAAATCCCCGCCGATTCGTAGGCGCGCTTGCGTGCGGGAAGGCTCTCATGCGCCCGGGAGCCATCGTTTAGCGCTCGGAACAGTTCGCGGATGAACCAGATCTGATAGCTTTCCGGGTAATCGCTCCAGGTGCCGCCCAAAACGATGAGCTCGACTTTGTCGGTGACGTGGCCCATTTCGGTGAGGGCCTTGAGGCGCGCAGCTACCTGCAAGTAGGGATCGAAGAAGGTGCGCTCGGCGCGCTGACACGCAGGCTCGTCGGCTAGATAGCTTTTGGGCATCCGTAAATCGTTGGGGCAGTACAGGCAGTTGCTTGAGCACTTCCATGGCTTGGTGAGCACGGTGATGGTGGCAACGCCCGAAGCGGTGCGACGGGGTTTCATCTGCAAGGTGCAGACAAGGCGGCGCTGTTGTTCTTCGTTTAAGCCCCAATCGCTCCAACGCTGCGGCTGGTTTTTCTGCACGTCAAGGTAGAAAGCCATGAGTTGGCGCTTCGAGAGGGGGCGTGCCTTTGGCAGCTCCGAAGGCTCAGGTGCGTGGTTTTTGACGCTGTCGTTTGCGGCGCTTGGTTCAGTGCAGCCGCCGGCGCGTTGTGCTTCAAGGATGCGCTTGTTGTGGCGGTTGATTACCTTTGTGAGTTCACGCTCATCAAGGCGTTCTTTTGTCTTAAGCGAGTCGAGTATGTCAAAAAGAGCTTGTTCCATGCGCCTGATTATAGGCGAAGGCGAAATCTGTCATGTTGGTGATGCAGGCGCTTTGGGCGATATGCCCCCGGATCCCTATGCGAACAGCATGAACAGGTGAGCAAGAAGGAAACCGATAAGGCCGCAGGCTGGGAAGGTAAGCACCCATGCAAGAACCATGTTGCGGGCAATTCCCCAGTTAACGCGCTTGAACGATTTACTGGCGCCAACGCCCATGATGGCCGATGTGTTGCAGTGTCCAGTGGAAACGGGCATGCCGGTAAGGCTTGCAAACAGTAGCGTGAAGGTGGTGGAGAAATTGGCGGCTACGCCCTGATATTTTTCAAGCTTGACCATGTCCATGCCCACCGATTTGATGATGCGCTTGCCGCCGACGATGGTGCCCAATGAAATGGCGAGCGAGCAGATGATCATGAGCCACATGGGGAATCCGCTGGAATCGGGGGTCGGGTTTCCGAAGGAAAGGGCAATGCCCAGCATGGCGATAGACATGAACTTCTGGCCGTCTTGAGCGCCATGCAAAAATGAAAGAGCTACGGCGCATACGTCTTGGATGCCGGTAAAAGCGTGGTTTGCTGCCTGGCGGTTTACGTGTTTGCAGGCTTTTTCGATGACCTTAACAAACAGCCAGCCAAGGAAAAAGCCGGCTACCAGCGAAAACACCATGCCGTAAATAACCTTGGCCCATTCTGCAGGAACTACACCTGCAAGTCCGTTCAGAGCAATGGCGCCGCCCGTTACGCCAGCGATAAGGCTGTGGGATTTCGAACAGGGAATGCCGAAGAACCAGCAGAAGATACCCCATAAAATGGCGCCGATCATTGCCGCCATCAGGGCGTAAAGCGCCGCATCGGTGTTGCCTGAGAAGTCGACCATCCCGAACATCGTTTTGGCTACGGCGGTCGATATGTAGGTCATACCCACAAGACCCACGAAATTGAATACCGCAGCCAGTCCGATGGCGACGCTGGGCTTTAAGCAGCGAGTGGAAACAACGGTGGCAATAGCGTTTGGCGCATCGGTAGCACCTGATACGGCGGTAACGCCGATTACCAGAATCAAAATGACGAAGAGGCTTGGTTGAGCCATAGCCTGAGAGATGAAATCAAAGAAAGAAAGCGCCATTACGTTCCTTATATTTCCTTGTATGGTCGCAATTCAACATTGCATTTTTGTAACATTCATGGGTCGTATTTGACCAGTTGTTAACAATGCTACCCTACGTGCGCCCTCCTAGTGGTTGCAAACTGGACGCTTTTAATAATTTCCTGCTATTTCGCTTGTTTTGCCCATCGTTTCTCTTCGGATGTTGCATTTTTCAGTCGGATTAGTGTGGGATTTTGCCAGGGTGAGTTCAGTCGAACTAGCGTGCGATCTTTGCCGGGGGGGGTGGTGAGGGCGCGAGTGCTTTGCCTGGTTGATGTCGCGGGGCCCCGTGCTGTTTGGCCTGAACGGCTTCGAAGGCGCACGCGTCTTGCATGGGATGTGCTCCGTTGCGACGTGGGCGGCATACTGGCGTTTTGCCCACTTTGTCTCGGCTTTTTTCGCTTGCCGTATCTGCGAGCGCTCTTGCCCTCATTCCATCGCCTCACCAGCTGCACTGCGGTATCATGATAAGAACTGTTTCAAAAGAGCTTTGAAGTGCATTTAGTGTTCAAGCAAGCAGGAAAAGGCACCCAGCATAATAAAGAAGGGTAGGATTCATGGTTTCTCGCATTTATGTTGAGAAAAAGCCCGGTTTCGATGTCGAGGCGGGGCAGCTCTTGCACGAGCTGCAGACGATTTTGGGCGTGAGGGCACTTACGGGTTTGCGCCTTGTTAACCGCTATGATGTCGAGGGCATTTCCGATGAGCTGTTCAAGCAGTGCATCCCCGTGGTATTCAGCGAGCCCCAGGTAGATACATCTTGCGAAAGCTGCCCCGAAGTTGAGGCTGCCCTGAAGGGCGAAAGCCCTGCGGGCCAGACGGTTTTCGCCATCGAGTTCCTTCCCGGTCAGTTCGATCAGCGCGCTGATTCTGCAAGCGAATGCATCCAGCTCATCAGCCAGGGCGAACGCCCCGCAGTCCGTAGCGCCAAAGTGTATGTGCTCGAGGGCGAACTTTCCGAGGCGGACGTTGCTGCCATCAAGCATTACGTTATCAATCCGGTTGAGGCGCGCGAAGCTGCGCTCGAGGCGCGCGAAACGCTTGAAATGCAGGTGCCCGAACCCGAACCGGTAGAGGTTATCGAGGGCTTCACCGAGCTTGACAACGCTGGTCTTGCCCAGTTCCGCGAAGAGCGCGGTCTTGCCATGGACCAGGCGGATATCGAATTCTTCCAGGCTCATTTCAAGGAAATCGGACGCAACCCCACCATCACCGAGGTTCGCGTTGTTGACACGTACTGGTCCGATCATTGTCGCCATACCACATTCGGCACCGAACTTACCGACGTCAAGATCGACGACGAAACGGTGCAGCTCGCATTCCAGAAGTATCTCGCTATGCGCTCTGAGCTGGGCCGTGAGCATAAGCCGGTATGCCTGATGGACATGGGCACCATTGGCGCCAAGTACCTGCGCGCACATGGTGGCCTTCAGGGGCTCGACGAGTCCGATGAAGTTAATGCCTGCACGGTAAAGTGCAAAGTCGACGTTGACGGCGAAGAGCAGGATTGGCTGTTCCTGTTCAAAAATGAAACCCATAACCATCCCACGGAAATCGAGCCCTTCGGTGGCGCGGCAACGTGCGTGGGCGGCGCTATCCGCGACCCTCTTTCGGGCCGCAGCTATGTATATCAGGCTATGCGCGTAACCGGCGCAGGCGATCCGACCGTCCCCGTTTCCGAAACGCTTGAAGGCAAGCTTCCCCAGCGCAAGCTGGTTACCACCGCTGCCGCTGGCTATTCTTCTTACGGCAATCAGATCGGTCTTGCTACTGGCCAGGTTCACGAGCTGTATCATCCGGGCTATGTTGCCAAGCGCATGGAAGTGGGCGCGGTAGTGGGTGCAACGCCCGCCAACCATGTCCGTCGCGAAGAGCCCGCTCCGGGCGATAAGATCGTTCTGTTGGGTGGTCGCACTGGTCGCGATGGCATCGGTGGTGCAACCGGCTCTTCCAAGACGCAGAACGTTGAAAGCGTGGAGAAGTCCGGTGCGGAAGTACAGAAGGGCAATGCCCCGGTAGAGCGCAAGATCCAGCGTTTGTTCCGTCGTGGTGAGGCATGCCGTCTTATCAAGCGATGCAACGACTTCGGCGCTGGTGGTGTTTCCGTTTCCATCGGCGAGCTGTGCGATGGCCTGCTCATCGACCTGAATGCTGTTCCTAAGAAGTACGAAGGCTTGGACGGCACCGAGCTCGCAATCTCCGAAAGCCAGGAGCGCATGTCGTGCGCTCTTGCCGCAGAAGACGTCGAAGAATTCATCGGCTATGCGCACGAGGAAAACCTCGAGGCAACGGTTGTTGCCACGGTAACCGAGGAAAAGCGTTTGCGTATGGAATGGAACGGCGATGCAATCGTCGATATCAGCCGTGCTTTCCTTGATACCAATGGCGCCCCGAAGTATCAGGATGTTCACGTTCAGGCGGGCGAGTCGTATGCTCCCGCATGGGAAGGCTCCACGCTCGAAGAGCGCATGACATCGCTGGTCACCGACCAGAACGTCTGCTCGAACAAGGGCTTGGGCGAGCGTTTCGACTCTACCATCGGTGCAGCTACCGTGCTCATGCCCTTTGGTGGCAAGCGTCAGCTCACGCCTTCGCAGGCCATGGTTGCCAAGTTCCCCGTCGATGGCGAAACCACTACGGCAAGCGCTATGGCTTGGGGCTTCAATCCGTATCTTTCCGAGAAGAACCAGTTCAAGGGTGCTTACCTTGCTGTTGTGGAAAGCGTGGCGCGCCTGGTTGCCACGGGCTTCACCCGTGAATCGGCCTACCTTTCCCTGCAGGAGTACTTCGAGCGCTTGCGCGATATCCCCGAGCGTTGGGGCAAGCCTACCGCTTCCGTTCTGGGCGCTTTGATGGCTCAGGTGGATTTGGGCATCGGTGCCATTGGTGGCAAGGACTCCATGTCGGGCAGCTTCGAAGAAGGCGAAACTGAAATCCACGTTCCGCCTACGCTCATCAGCTTTGCGGTTTCCACTGGCTCTATCGACCGCGTGGTTTCTCCTGAGTTCAAGCGCGCTGGGTCGCGCATCGTCAGCATCGCGCCCGCGTTTTACGATATGGATTCTCTGGTCCCCGAAGCGGATGGCATGAATGCCGCATTTAGCCTGGTTGAAACGCTTATCGGCGAAGGCAAGGTTTCCGCTGCGGCAACGTTGGGTTACGGCTGCGCTGCCGAGGCTCTGTTCAAGATGGGCGTTGGCAATGGCGTGGGCGTAAAGCTTTCCGACGAAGTTGAGGCGGACGACCTGTTCAGCTTGGCTTATGGCAGCTTCATCGTTGAGCTTGCCGAGGGTGCTGAAATCCCTGCCAATACCGATCTGGTAACCGTTTCCGAGCTTGGCTGCACCACCGAGGCTTATGAATTCGCAGCATGTGGCGAGACTATCAGCATGACCAAGCTGCAGGAAGCTTGGGAGGGCGGCATCGAATCCGTATTCCCGTATCGCGGCGAAGGCGAAAAGGTTGAGCAGGTTAACTGGTCGGAAAAGCTCCCTCTGGTTTGCGGCGAATCGTTCGCGAAGCCGCGCGTTATCATTCCTGTGTTCCCTGGCACCAACTGCGAATACGATACCGCTCATGCCTTCAAGCGCGCCGGCGCCGAACCTGAGGTCCTGGTGATCAACAACCTTACGCCCGCAGCGGTTGCCGAAAGCACCGATGCGTTGGTGAAGGCCATCAACAACAGCCAAATCGTTATGCTTCCCGGCGGTTTCTCCGGCGGTGACGAGCCCGATGGTTCGGCGAAGTTCATCACGGCATTCTTCCGTGCGCCTGCCGTTACCGAGGCGGTTCGTGAGCTGCTTCAGAAGCGCGATGGTCTGATGCTGGGTATCTGCAATGGCTTCCAGGCCCTTATCAAATTGGGCTTGGTTCCCTATGGCGATATCGTTCCTGCAACGCCCGAGGCTCCCACGCTTACGTTCAACACCATCGGTCGCCACCAGAGCGGCCTGGTTCGCACGCGCATCGCTTCGAGCCTTTCTCCTTGGCTTTCGCGCTGCAATGTGGGCGACATTCACACGGTTGCCATCAGCCACGGCGAGGGTCGTTTCGTGGCAAGCCCCGAAACAGCTGCTCAGCTTGCTGCAGCAGGTCAGATTGCAACGCAGTATGTTGATGAGGCGGGTAATCCTTCGATGGACCTTTCGGTTAATCCCAATGGCTCCATTTTGGCTATCGAGGGCATTACCAGCCCCGACGGTCGTGTTTTGGGCAAGATGGGCCATACCGAGCGCTCCGGCAACGGTTTGTACAAGAATGTTCCCGGCAATCTGTACCAGCCTCTGTTCGAGGGTGGCGTAGAGTACTTCAAGTAAGAAATACTGCTTTCTTCTTGAAACGCCCCCGTTTCCTGCAAGGAGCGGGGGCGTTTTTGTGCGTTTGTATGATAGCAAGCGGAAAGCGGGCGGAATGCAGCTGGGGGGCGATGCCCTTCTTGCCTGCGAGCCGAATCTGTGCACGTGCTTCGGGTTCGCTTCCTATAGCTTGCTTTCCCTGTTGTGGCTCGAAACGCACCTTACCGATGCGCGTAAACGCCCTTTGGTGAAATCAAACGAATATAGGATAATGGAACAAGTATGCACATTGCTGGCCACCAGCATCCCTCGTGAAAGGAATCTTTGTGGCTGAATTCATTTACCAGATGTATCAAGCGCGCAAAGCCCATGGCGACAAGGTTATCTTGGACGACGTGACGCTTTCGTTTTACCCTGGCGCCAAAATCGGCGTAGTAGGCCCTAATGGCATGGGCAAGTCAACCTTGCTGAAGGTTATGGCTGGCCTCGAAGAGGTTTCTGCGGGCGACGCGCGTCTTACCCCTGGCTATACGGTTGGCATTCTTCAGCAGGAGCCCCCGCTCGACGAAGAGGCTACAGTAATCGAGAACATTCGCATGGCGTTTGCCGACGTGCTTGCCAAGGTTGAGCGCTTCAATGCCATCGGCGCGGAAATGGCCGATCCCGATGCCGATTTCGATGCCCTGATGGAAGAAATGGGCGCGCTCCAAAACGATATCGATGCTGCAAATGGATGGGATCTGGACAGTCAGCTTTCCCAGGCAATGGATGCCTTGCAGTGCCCCGACCCCGATGCTCCTGTAAAGGTGCTTTCCGGTGGCGAGCGTCGTCGCGTTGCGCTGTGCAAGCTTCTGCTTGAAGCGCCCGACCTGCTTCTTTTGGACGAGCCCACCAACCACTTGGATGCCGAATCGGTGCTGTGGTTGGAGCAATTCCTTCATCGATATCCTGGTGCGGTGCTTGCGGTAACGCACGATCGCTACTTCCTCGATAACGTCGCTGAATGGATCTGCGAAGTTGATCGTGGTCATCTGTATCCCTACAAGGGCAATTACTCTACCTACCTGGAAACCAAGGCTGCCCGTCTGGAATCGCAGGGTCAGCAGCAGGCGAAACTGGCAAAACGCATGAAGAACGAACTGGAATGGGTTCGTTCTAGCCCGAAGGCGCGCCAAGCTAAGAACAAGGCGCGTCTTGAGCGTTATGAGCAGATGGAAGCCGAGGCACGTAGCGCCAAGAGCGTTGACTTCACCGATATCACCATTCCTGTTGGTCCTCGCTTGGGCTCTAAGGTTCTTGAGGTTGAGCATCTGCACAAGCAGTTCGGCGACCGCGTGCTTATCGACGATCTTTCATTCAGCTTGCCGCGCAACGGCATCGTGGGTGTTATCGGCCCCAATGGCGTTGGCAAGTCGACCCTGTTCAAGATGATTGTGGGTAAAGAGCCGGTTTCTGGCGGCACGCTTGAGTTGGGTGAAACCGTGCAGATTTCCTACGTTGATCAGAATCGTGAAGGTCTTGACCCGAAAAAGACGCTTTGGGAAGTGGTTTCCGACGGGTTGGATTATATCCGCGTAGGCGAAACCGAGATTCCCAGCCGTGCGTATGTGGCGAACTTCGGCTTTAAGGGTTCTGACCAGCAAAAGCCCGCCGGCGTTCTTTCTGGCGGTGAGCGCAATCGCTTGAACCTTGCCCTTACGCTGAAGCAGGGGGGTAACCTACTCCTGCTCGACGAGCCCACGAACGACCTGGATGTAGAAACGCTTGAAAGCCTCGAAGAAGCGCTGCTGGCGTTTCCCGGCTGCGCAGTAATCACCAGTCACGACCGCATGTTCCTTGACCGTATTGCCACGCATATTCTTGCGTGGGAGGGTACCGACGAAAACCCCGGCAATTGGCATTGGTTCGAAGGCAACTTCGATTCTTATCAGAAGAACAAGATTGAACGTCTGGGGGAAGAAGCTGCAAAGCCCCATCGTTTGCATCGCAAGCTTACGCGCGACTAGTGCCCAGCGGATAGTTTTTCGAATGCTCAAGCAGAGAGGCGGCCTCTTTCGGGGCTGCCTTTTTTTGTTGGCAGGTTTCACTGCGGACGTTTGGATTGCGCTCGGAATAAGGCAGCCACAGCGGCATAGCGTTGAAAATCGAAATAGTGCGAATGTGCAAAAAAAGAGAAAAGGCAACCTCGAAAGAGGTTGCCTTTTCATGCGTAAGCTTGCTGGGATTGAAGCGATCGAAACTTATTTGGCTTTGCCCTGGTTTGCTACAGCGTTGATTTTTGCGTTAATGGTTTCTTCGTCGCCAACGTACTTCTTGTCAAGAACGTTGAAATCCTGGTCAAAGGTGTAAACAAGTGGCACGCCCGTGGGGATGTTCACGCCTACGATTTCGTCGTCGGAAAGCTTGTCAAACTGCTTTACCAGAGCGCGCAGGGAATTGCCATGGGCAACGATGAGCACGCGCTTGCCGGCGCGCATCTGAGGCTCGATTTCTTCCTCGAAGTAAGGCCATGCGCGAGCGATGGTGTCTTTCAGGCATTCTGCCAGGGGCATTTCATCGGCGGGAGCGTTGCGGTATGGAGCCATAAGGCGAGGATTGCGTTCGTCGGTTTCCTCCAGTGCAGGAGGACGTACGTCGAAGCTACGGCGCCAAATTTTAACCTGGTCTTCGCCGTATTTTGCAGCGGTTTCGGCCTTGTTCAGACCCTGAAGAGCGCCGTAGTGACGCTCGTTCAGGCGCCACGTCTTGTTGACGGGCAGCCATTCGCGATCCATTGCCTGAAGAATGTGGTTCAGCGTGTGGATGGCGCGCTTGAGGTACGAGGTGTAGCACACATCGAAGTCAAAGCCAGCTTCGGCAAGGGCGCGACCGCCATCGGATGCTTCTTTGCGGCCCGTATCGGTAAGGTCGACATCCATCCAGCCGGTGAAAAGGTTCAGCTTGTTCCATTCGCTTTCGCCATGGCGAACCAAGACGAGTTGCATGGTCGAATCAGTCATGATTCCTTCTCTTTCTCGTAGTAAGCGGGTTGCCCCGATTTTATTTGTAATGCGCGTTGTGTGCTAAGCAGGCAACGCAGAGAGCACATGCGCAACATATTTAGTATGACGTTTCGGCAAATGCGTGGGGCACTGGTCGGGGAGCGTTGCTGTGCTTTCGTTGGACGGCGTATTTAAGCCGGGTGCTGCACCTTTCTGTCCTTTGTGCTGTACACGCAGCATGGTAATGGGTTGGTATGATGGAACGAAAAGAAACTGCGCTTTAAGGAGCTTAAGCATGAACGAAATAAAATGCCCGCACTGCGGAAAGGTGTTCCAGGTAGACGAGCGCGGTTTCGCCGATATCTTGCGTCAGGTGCGCACTGCCGAATTCGACAAGGAAATAGCCCAGCGCGAAGGCATGCTGCAAGAGCAGAATGCCCAGGCGGTAAAGCTTGCGGTTGCCAAGGCTCAGCAGGATGCTCAAGCGGAAGCTGCTCAGCGCGATGCTCGCATTGCTGAATTGGAAACGCGCCTTGCTGCCGAAAAGCGCGAACGCGAACAGGCGGAAAGGTCGTCTCAGCTTGAGCATGCCAATGAACTTGAAGCGGCGCTTGCGAAGAAGCAAGTTGAAATTGCCCAGTTACAGGCGGATGTGAAAAGGTTATCGGCCGACCATGATGCGGAAAATCGTATTGCCAAGGCGGAGCATGAACGTCTGCTTTCAGATGCAACCGCTCAGCGTGATGCGGAGATTGCGGCATTGCGCCAGCAGATTTCCTCCCAGGAGAGCGCCTTCAAGCAGCAACTTGAATCGCAGGTTCAGCACTATTCTCAGAAGATGGCCGCCGATAAGGCGGAAAGTGCTCGTGCGGCTGCTGAAGAATCGGCAAAGCTGCAACAGACCATCGCCGCGCAGAAGCAGCAGATAGAATCGCAAACCCAGCAGTTCAAAGCCGAAAAAGAGCTTGCGGTAAGCGAAGCTCGTGCTGCTGCCGAGCGACAGCGCGATGAGCTGGCTGCTCAGGTTAAGCTTCAGGAAGCCCAGTCTGCGCAGGAGAAGGCCGCCCTGCGCGAGAAGATGACCAATGAACTTGCCGCAAAAGATGAGCTAATTAAGTACAAGGACGAAGAAATCGCCCGCGTCAAGGAAATGAAGGCACGTCTTTCCACCAAAATGGTTGGCGAATCGCTCGAGCGTCATTGCGAAACCGAGTTCAACAAAATTCGTGCCACGGCATTCCCTCATGCGTATTTCGAAAAAGACAACGATGTAGTCGAGGGCACCAAGGGTGATTTCGTCTTCCGCGAAACCGATCCGGCAACGGGCGAAGAAGTGGTTTCCATCATGTTCGAGATGAAGAACGAAAACGATGAAACGCGCACTAAGCACAAGAACGAGGATTTCTTTGCCAAGCTCGACTCCGACCGCAAAAAGAAGGGGTGCGAGTATGCGGTTCTGTGTACCATGCTTGAACCCGACAACGATCTTTATAACGAAGGTATTGTCGATGTGAGCTACCGATATGAAAAGATGTACGTTATCCGTCCGCAATTCTTCATACCCATCATTTCCATTTTGCGTAACGCTGCGCTGTCTGCCCTGCAGTACAAAACCGAGCTTGCCGAAGTGCGCAACCAGAACATTGACATCACGAACTTCGAAAACTCGATGGAAGATTTCAAAACAAAGTTTGCACGCAATTACGACCTTGCCAGCCGCAAGTTTCAGACGGCTATAGATGAAATTGATAAGACCATCGACCACCTGCAGAAAACGAAAGAAGCGCTGCTGGGCAGCGAAAGAAATCTGCGCTTGGCAAACGACAAGGCGCAAGACCTTACCATTAAGAAGCTTACGCGCAAGAATCCCACTATGAAGGCGAAGTTTGCTGCGCTGAAGGAAGCTGAAAGCGCCTTGCCTGACGGTGTTGATCAAGAAGATTAGGGAACTTTGAGTGCTTCTTCCATTTTTGTAAATCTTTCCCGAATAGCCTGAAAAGGGAAAGTAATAAGGCTCGCTTCGGCTTAGAATGGCTTCGTTTTGTTTAAGAGGCTGAGTTTCAGGAGCGCTTGGTGATCCAGAAAATGACAGGCAAGCAATGGCTCGCCCTTGCGGGCATCGCTGTTGCGGCGTTTGTGTTCAATTCTTCGGAATTTATGCCAGTAGGCTTGCTTACCGATATCGGCAAAACGTTTGGAACCAGCGAGGCTACGACGGGTATGCTGGTTTCGGTGTATGCGTGGGCGGTAATGCTGCTTTCCGTGCCGTTGATGATCATTGCGACGCGCTTAGATTTTCGCAGGCTGCTCCTGGTGGTTATTGTGGTGTTTCTTATTGGGCAGGTGCTTACATCGCTGTCGACGAGTTACTGGATGCTCATGGCGGCACGTATGGTGGTTGCTTGCGCCCATTCGGTATTCTGGGCCATTGCCGCGCCTATCGCAGTGCGTCTGGTGCCGAAAAACAAGCGGGCGCTTGCTTTGAGCGTTGTCGAAACGGGTACGGCAGTTGCCGCTATCGTAGGATTGCCATTGGGTCGAGCTATTGGTTTGGCGGTGGGGTGGCGCCTGACATTTGCCATTGTGGCGGTAATATCTGCGCTCTTGCTGGTGTATCTGCTTATCACTTTGCCCTGGGTTCCCGGTGCGGAGCCTTTCAGCGTTGGTCAGTTGCCGGGGTTGTTCCAGAACAAGGGTTTGGTGGCATTGTTCATTCTTACCGCGCTGTACGCATGGGGTTACTACACGGGCTACAGCTATATTGAGCCTTTCTTGCTGCAAGTGGCAGGATTGGAAAACGATGTGGTTACCCTGGTTCTTTCCGTGTTTGGCGTTGCAAGTATCATCGGCAGCATATTGTGCTCCAAGCTGTACCCTCGCTTCCGTTTTCCCTTCTTCAAGGTCATTACCATCGGTGTGCCGGTAGCCTTGCTGCTGATGCATGCTACGGCGGGTTTGGGCCTTGCGGCAATACTTGGCGTTGTTGTTCTGTGGGGCATAAGCGCGGCTTCGGTAAGCGTTGTATACCAGGCAGAAATTATCAATGTTTCTTCCGACGAAGAAGAAACGGTTGCCATGGCATTTTTCTCGGGAATCTTCAACTTCGGCATCGGTACCGGTGCTCTTTTGGGTGGCCAGGTGGTCAATACGCTAGGCATCGCGAGCGTGTTTTATGCGGGCGGCATCATTGGCGCGGTTTCGGTTCTGTTCTGCTTGGCTGTGGCGGTTGGGCGCCTTAAGCGCTATTCCGTGAAATAGCCTGAAGCGCATGGTTTCCGCTTGGCGCTTTGAGGGGGAGCGTGGCGGCGCCCACAGGAGCCGTCACGCTGTACGGTACGCGCCGCGCGTCCAGCACCATGCTGTGCAGTATGCGGTTGCCGCCCACAGGATCCGCCGCGAAGCTGCTCGCGATGCTACGCTGGGTCCGCCCTGACCAAATCGTCATGTTGAAGCTGCTCCGAGGGTCCAGAAACAAAAATCTCGACTTTTTTGCAACTTTTTTGCGATTAGGGATTGTTCCGAGCTTTCCAACCAGGGATTGAGGTGCGAAAGCGCAGGTAAATCGGTTTCATGGCGGCCTGTTTTCGCTTTGTGGGGACAGAAGTGAGCCCCTAATCGCAAAAAAGTTGCAAAGATGCCGCAATTTTTGTTTTCACGATGGGCGGATTGCCTCAACGGGTAGATATCGCAATGGGGTCGGGTGCGTAGGTCTTTTCTCATTAGGCTTTATTTCGCCTTTGTTTCGAAAATGTCCAGACTCTGTGACGATGCGAAATTAATCAATGTTGGGCAATTGAAACTTTTGCCGAAAGGACGAATATAGAGCCATCGAACGCAAGGGGCGTTCGGTATAAGCGCTTTGGCGCTTAAGTGTAAGGACGAACTTTTGAATTACCGCAACCTGCATACTGAAATTATCAGCTCCATTATTTAGGGCTCGGGTTGCTTGAATCAGCTGCCCGAACCCTAATCGGGCAGCTGATGGTTTTGAATCCGGAGGCTGTTTAAAGAAACGGCTTCCGGATTTTTTTATTCCCCTAGCATCTGCTCCCCGCGCGTCGTCTTCTTCAAACAGCCTTTTGATTCCAAATCTTGATTCATCGGTTCACGGATTGAAGGAAAAGAAGGAAACGGAATGTCAAGTACGGTAGCAACAGCATCGGCAATGGCGCCTGTGGGCGTCGGATCGAAGGGGAAGAATTCAACAGCTGAAATCGTGGCAGCTTCAATGGTGGGAACCGCTATCGAGTTCTACGACAATTACTGCTACAGTATCGCGGCGGCAAGCTATTTTGGGCTGATCTTCTTTACCGATGTTGCGAAGTCCGATCCGGTGTTGGCAACGTTGCTTTCATTCGTGACTTTCGCCGTTTCGTTTTTGGCACGTCCGTTTGGCTCATTGATATTCGGTCATTTTGGCGACAAGCTTGGCCGTAAGAAAACACTGGTGGTTGCCCTGATGCTTATGGGCATCGCAACCTTTGTGGTGGGTTTGCTTCCTGGGTATGAGGTTCTTGGCCCGACTTCCGTTGTTCTTTTGTGCGTGTGCCGCGCTTGCCAGGGTTTGGGCCTTGGTGGCGAATGGTCCGGCGCTGCCTTAGTAGCGACCGAAAATGCCCCGAAGGGGAAGCGAGCCCTGTACGGTGCGTTCCCCAACATGGGCGCTCCCATCGGCTTCTTTTGCGCATATGGCGTAAACCTGCTGCTTGATTCTACCTTGCCCGCCGATGCGATGGTTGCGTGGGGTTGGCGTATCCCGTTCCTGCTTTCCGCATTGCTGGTGGTAGTTGGGCTGGTTGTGCGCTTGCGCATGACGGAAACTCCCGTATTCCAGAAAGCACAGCGCGAAAACCGCACGGTAAAGATGCCTCTTGCTATGCTTCTTCGTCACAACTGGAGGCAGGTTGTGCTCGGCACCTGCGCGGTTAGCATTACCTATACGCTCTTCTATGTGTTGGGAACTTGGTCGCTTTCCTACGGTGTGTCAACCTTGGGCTTCACTCAGCAGCAGTATCTGGGAATGCAGATGGTATCGGTGTTCTTCTTTGCGGGCTTCATCGTTGTCGGTTGCCTGAGTGCTGATCGTTTCGGCAGGAAGCCTGTGGTTGCACTTGCTACCGTGGCAACCTTGGTGTTTGCGCTCTTTGCTCCCATGCTGCTTTCTGTTCATAGCGCTTTGAACGTGATGCTGTTCCTCTGCATCGGTTTTATGTGCATGGGCGCTGTTTTCGGGCCCACCGGTTCGTACTTGCCTGAGTTGTTCCCCGCCCGCGTTCGTTATTGCGGTTCTGGCCTCTCCTATAACTTGGCTGCAATTGTCGGCGGCGCCTTCGCTCCCACTATTGCTTCGGCGCTTGTTATGAATTTCGGCATCATGTCCTTGGGCTGGTACCTGGGAGGTATGGCTGTTGTTTCTCTTGCTGCCCTGTTCTTCTTCCGTGAAAGCAAGGATGTTAACTACGAGGAATAGCGTCAGGCATCGGCTTGCCTAGAAATCAAAGAATGTCCCTTGATACGGCGTTGAACTGCCCCACATTTCTCTCGATTCAAGGAGGGGCGGTTCACGGTGCGTCGAGGGGCATTCTTCGCTTGATGGGGTGGGGTTGTTTCCGGTGATGCTATCATGGTGTACATAAAAGTACCCAGTACTGGTTCAATTGAAAGGTTCGCCATGGCAACTACAGCTCAGAAACTCAAGCTTATGTATCTGGCAAAGCTCTTAGAGAATGAAACTGATGACGAACATGGCCTTACCGGTCCGCAGATTATTCAGCGCTTGGCTGAGTTGGGCATCGCAGTTGAGCGGAAGACGCTCTATCGCGATTTGGATTGCTTGCGCGAATTCGGCTACAACATCGTGAAGTATCAGCGTTCACCTATTGAATATGGCCTTGCTTCGCGTGAGTTCCAGGAAAGCGAATTGCTGTTGTTAGCGGATGCGGTGCAATCTTCCCGTTTCCTTACCGAGCGTAAGTCGAATGCGTTAGTTAAGGCCATTGGTAAGCTGGGTAGCAAATATTTGGCAGACGATCTAAGAAGGAACCTTCATGTTGAGGGGCGTATCAGATCGCAGAATGAATCGGTGTTCTACAACATCGACGCTATTCAGCGAGCTATTTCCGCTAAGAAAAAAGTACGTTTCCGTTACTTCAAATACGACAATCGGAAGAAACGGGTTCTGCAGCGCGATGGGCGCTTCTATGAGGAAACGCCGTTGCACCTGGTGTATATGGATGACTGCTATTACCTGGTTGCCTGGAACGATAAGCATGAAAGCACCACTAACTACCGCGTAGACAGGATGCTGAACATCGATGTGTCTGAAGAAGATGCAACGAGCAACGAGCAAACGGCTGAATTTGATGCAGCGAAGTACCAGAAGAGGGTATTCGGCATGTACAGCGGCGATGCTGTTGCGGTTACCCTGCTTGTGAAGCCAGATGCCATCAGCATAGTAATCGACCGCTTCGGCGATGCGGCTGATGCCGAAGCGGTCGAGGATGGCTCGATGCGCGTGCGCACCAAGGTTATGCAGGCGCCTACGTTCTATGGCTGGTTGGCAACTCTGGGAACCAGCGTGATAATCGAGCAGCCGCAATTCTTGAAAGAGGAGTACCGAACGTACCTCCAGGGGATTATCGAACAGTACTGAGCACGTACGGCATTCATTGCGTTTCCTCCCATTTCCAGGAATTAATGAACTCGTTTACGCGAAGAGACATATGGGAAGTGAGCCCCGTCATGCATCTGAGGGCGTTTACGTAAGCGACCTTAAGAGGAAGGTCGTGTTCGGTCCTGAAATCCTCGGGCTCTCTGATTTCGTGTTCCAGTTCGTCGATGAGATAGTTTAGGTCGTCTTTGATGCTGATGAGTTCATCAAATTCTCTGCTATCGAGCGTTTTGAGAAACTTGGTTGGTGAATCAAACATGATGCCTACCTTGGTCGATTGTCAGTTACGTACAGGCCAACGCGAACCTGCTTCCAGGGAGCAGCTTCTTTGTCGACTTGGAGAATGCGGCATTCGAGGATGTTCCTGTGACCAAAGTGGAACAAGGTTGAAGCCAGGCTGTTCTGATCGGCGGGAACATAGCCGATCATGATGCCATTGAAGTACAGGGCGATTGACTCTGGGTCGTAGGGGTTGCCTGGTTCGGGGCAAAGTTCAATGCCGTCGCCAATGCTCATCTGATTGATAACGAGGGTGCCATCGTAGTGTTGGAATCCTGCAATGAAGAATGTTGAGAGATGTCGACTGGGCTGATACATGGCCTCCTCCTTAAAACGGCTGGATGGCAAGAGGCGAGGGGCCGGTAAGGTGCCGGCCCCTTTCTTCGACCACGACAAGCAAACTAGAAAGGACGAAAGCGAGTTGCATGACTAGGAGTTTGTTTGCTCGTATGTGGCGGCCTCGGTAGGAATGGCCTCTTGATGGTTTGAATAATACGCAGATCGCAGCTTGTATGTGGGTACCACAGTGGACATCAAGAAATAATTGTGAAATACGAAAGAAAAAAGGCCCGCGTTGGCGAGCCTTTGGTGGTTGCTGGTATGGGTATTTGCTAAGTGCGCTTTGCGCGAGCCGCTGCGCCTTTGCGGATAAACAGTAGGGGTTGGTTCTGCTGCCGTTATTGTCCGATCTTTGAACCGCAGGCGATGCAGAAAACGTTTTCGGTGTTTTGTTTCGTTCCGCATTTGGGGCAGTACTGAACGGAAGGGTCGATAACGGGCTGGCACTTTGCTGCGGTCGCAGTGGTTTCTGAATTCTTCCTTGAGGCTTCTTGCGGCGCCGGAGCCTTTGGGGTTTCCTGTGGCGCTGGAGTGGCTTTGGCTGCAGCAGGGTAAGAAGCGGTGAAAGAGTCTGAATTGCCTGAGTTCGAACCGGTATTGTCTGACCCCTCTGCTTTCTGCTTCTTGTTGTTCGCAATCATTTCAAGGATGGCGCCCAAGATAGCGGGGGAAAAGAACCCGATGGTTTCGAACAGTGCCGGTCCGCTGCTGAAGTCGATGAATTCTTGCCCCGTAATGACGGCGCAAAGTATCGCGACTGCCTGGATGACATAAAGAATAATTGCTGCTGTTTTCACAGTTTCTCCTTCTGATTGCAAGTGCGCTACGAGAGCTGTTGTTTCGCCAGGTCTTTTGCGACTTCGGCGCCGATAGCCAAGCCCATTGCCGCAGGAACGAAGGCGTTGCTGCCGGGAACGCTGCGTCGGTCGAGGCAGGTACGCTCACTGTTGGGTGGGCACACGCATCCTGCGGCACAGCCGGCCTTGCCATCTTCTTCGGGTTTGACGGTAGGCTCTGGCGAATACGCCACTTTTAAAGTATGGATGCCACGCTTGCGCAGTTCTTTGCGGATTATGCGAGCAAGGCGGCAAATGGAGGTCTCCGAGATATCGGCGATGCGAATAGCCGTGGGGTCCAATTTGTTGCCAGCACCCATGGCAGAAATGATGGGCGTTCCTGCTGCCTTTGCCTGGGCAACCAAGTGAAGCTTTGCCGTTACCGTGTCGACACAATCGACGATGTAGTCGTATTTCGAAAGGTCGAATTCGCTGGCCGAATCGGGCAGGTAGAAGCATTTGTGCTTGGTGATTTTGCAGCTGGGGTTTATGTCGAGCAGGCGTTCCTCCATGGCATCCACTTTGTCCATGCCGACGGTTTTCCAAGTTGCGATTATCTGGCGGTTTATATTCGTCAGGCACACCTTGTCGTCGTCGACGATATCGATGGCACCCAATCCGCTGCGCACGAGCGATTCGCAGACGTAGCCGCCTACGCCGCCGCAGCCAAACACGATAACGTGGGCTTTTTGCAGCGATTCAACGCCGTTGCCGCCAAGTGTCAAACGGGTGCGGGAAAACTGATCGAGCACGGTGTACCTTTCCTTGATATCGACGAATCACTGGTAAACGTTGCCATTGTAGAACAAAAGAGCCCGCTCGATTGAGCAGGCTCTTTGTGTTCGCTGCGGAAGCGATGTTTACTGTTGGCGTGCTGCAGGCATTCCCCAGGCGAAATGGTCGGAATGAAGCAGCTGCTCTGCCTTTTCAGAGTTCGGTTCACCGAAATACTTTTCGTAGCATTCGACAACCGAGGGGTTTTCGTGGCTGAAGCGCAGCTTCGAATTAGTGTCGATGTCGCGCAGGATGAGCTCACGTTCGGCTGCACATTCGCGGCCCTCGTGGATGGGTTGACCGCCGCCGCCAACGCAGCCGCCAGGGCAAGCCATGACCTCTACGAAGTCGTAATCTACCTCGCCGTTTTCGATGGCGTTGCAGAGGTTGTCGGCGTTTTGCAGGCCGCTGACAATGGCAACGGTGAGTTCTTTGCCTGCCAGGTTGTAGGTTACCTCGCGCCAGCCCTCGCAACCGCGTACGGCGCTGAAGGCGTCGGGATCGGGGTTTTTGCCGGTGACTAGGAAGTGGGCGCTGCGAAGAGCTGCTTCCATTACACCGCCGGTGGCACCAAAGATGTGTCCTGCGCCAGTGGCTTCACCCAAGGGCATGTCGAATTCCTCTTCGGGCAAGTTCCTTACGTTGATGAACTGAGCTTTCAACATGCGTCCGAGTTCGCGCGTGGTAAGCACCACATCGACATCGGGGCCGGTTCCGGTGGTGTCCATGTCTTCATAAGCGCATTCGGCCTTCTTGGCAATGCACGGCATGATGGATACCACGGCAATCTTTGCAGGGTCGACGCCCAGGATTTCTGCATAGTAATTCTTCGCAATGGCACCGAAGATCTGCTGAGGCGATTTCGTGGTGGAAAGGTGCTTTACCAGGCTGGGGTGCTTTGCCTTCAGGAAACGTACCCAACCAGGGCAGCACGAGGTAAACATGGGCTGGCCAGGCTCTTCCTTCAGGTGGTGGAGGAGTTCGGTGCCTTCTTCCATGATGGTCATATCTGCAGCGAAGTCGGTGTCGAAGACGTAATCGAAGCCCAACTTGCGTACAGCTGCCACCATGCGACCCATTGTGGCTTCTTCTTTCGGAAGGCATACCGATTCGCCCCATGCCGCCCTGATGGAGGGTGCAATCTGAACGATGGCGATGCGCTCCGGATCGGCGATGAGGCCAAACACCTTCTGGGTGTCGTCGCGCTCGGAGAGGGCCCCACAGGGACAATGCGTGACGCACTGGCCGCACAGCGCGCAGGCTGCTTCGGATACGTCGCGGCAGCCCGCAGCGCCCACATGGGCGTTCGAGCCCGTGCGGGTAAGATCCCATACGTTCAGGTTCTGGACCTTGCTGCATTCGCTTACGCAGCGCATGCAGCTGATGCACTTTGAGGCGTCGCGGACGAGCGGAAAATCGGTGGGGTTCTTCTGCTGATCGTATTCGACGGGGTAGGGGATGTTGGTGATGTTCAGCGCGGCTGCGTTGCGCTGGATCATGCAGTTGCCGTTGCGTGTGCATGTGGTGCATTCGCTTTTATGGCGCGAAAGAATAAGCGCCATCGTTTCGCGGCGGGAGGCAATAACACGGGGGCTCATGGTGTTTACCACCATGCCTTCGGCAACTTCGTTGTTGCATGAGGAAACGAGCTTGTCCGTGCCCTCAACCTCTACAACGCAGATGCGGCAGGCGCCGATTTCATTAATGTCTTTCAGATAGCACAGCGTGGGGATCGTGGAACCTGCCTGGTAGGCGGCGTTCAAGATGGTGGTATGCTCGGGAACGGAGACTTCCTTCCCGTCGATGGTCAACGTTACCATGCTCGGCTCCTTCCGCCTTTGAATGCACCGTAGCCGAAGTGATCGCACCCCAGGCAGCGGCCCGCTTCTTGCATCATTTCCTCTTCGGACATGCCGATTTCGCACAGCTCGAAATCGCAGCTGCGCTCTGCGCCGGGGCGCTCCTTCATGGTTACGCGGCCGCAGGGAACGCGATCTGCCAGGTTGGGAGCGGGGATGTCCACATCGCAACGGATTTCATGGTTGCCGCCCAGATACGTATCGATGGCACGTGCCGCAACCTTGCCGCCCTCGATAGCGCGAATGACGGTTGCCGGGCCCCAGCTACAATCGCCGCCAGTGAAGAAACCGGGCTTTTCGGGAATGCTGGAATCGGGCTGGGCTTGGATTTCGTTCCACTTGCAGGGCAAACCGAATTCCTCGAATGCGCTAGAGTCGATGTTCTGGCCGATGGCAACGATGATAGTGGTTGCGGGAATGCGAACCTCGGGTTTGCTTGCTGCCTTGGGAGAGGGACGACCGCCGCGTACCGTGGAAATCATCTGAGGCTGGCCCCAGAGTGCCACGGCATGGCCTTCATCGTTGATTTCAACATGGGCGGGGGCAACGAGCTCCATGAGCTCGCAGCCGTCTTCGATGGCTCCGTCGATCTCTTCAGCGAGTGCCGTCATATCGGCGCGACGACGACGGTATACGATCTTTACCGATTTGGCGCCCATGCGGCGTGCGCTTCGAGCGGCGTCCATGGCAACGTTGCCGCCGCCAACGACAACAACGTCTTGACCAGAGAGATCAGCAATGTTGCCGTCGCCGATTTCGCGCAGCATGGCAACAGCCGGCACTACGCCTGGCGCATCTTCGCCTTCGATGCGGAGCTTTTTGTCTGAGTGAGCGCCGATGCATACGTAAACGGCATCGAAGTCGTGCTCGAGGTCGGCGATCGCAATATCATTGCCCACCGAAACGCCCAGCTTAACCTCTACGCCCAAAGAAGTGATGTGTTCGATTTCGGTGTCGAGCAAGGTTTTGGGCAAACGATAGTTGGGGATGCCGTAGCGGAGCATGCCGCCAAGCTTGGCGCGCTGTTCGTATACCGTTACGGAATGACCCATACGGGTTAAGTAATATGCTGCGGTAAGACCGCCTGGGCCACCGCCGATAACGGCGACCTTTTTGCCGGTGGGCTCTGCCACTTCGGTGGGGCGGTTGGGCGTTTCGTGGTCGCAAGCGTAGCGCTTCAAACCGCGGATGTTGACGGTGGAATCAACGAAGCTGCGACGGCAGGTGTTTTCGCAGGGATGCTCGCATACATAGGCGCAAGCGCTTGGGAAGGGGTTGTCTTTGCAGATGAGCTCGATGGCATCGTCGAAGCGACCAGCTTTTACCAGCGCAATATAACCAGGGATGTCGACATTTGCCGGGCAACCCTGAACGCAGGGAACGGGGTGGTCGGATGTGCACAGGCAACGGCCTTCTGCATGGAGTTCGTAGTCTTCGCGGAAAGCGCGCACTCCAGTGAGGGCCATTTCGGCAGCCTGGGTGCCGATTGCGCAATCTGCTGAAATGCGTACATTTTCGGCGAGGGCTTCAATATGCGCAAGGTCGGCATCGGTTGCCGTTCCTTCCAGCACATTGTCGAGCAGTGATTCGATCTGCGCCAAGCCGATGCGGCAGGGAACGCATTTGCCGCATGTTTGCGTACGGCACAGGGCGATAAGGCCGCGCGTCACATCAACGGGGCAGGTACCTTGAGGATGCGAAACAAGACGGCGGGCCATGTCTTGACATACGCCGCGCACGGTCTTTTCCGCTTCGCTCGAGGTGCGGATTTCCAATGGGCTCATGGAATTCTCCTCGGTTTGTATGGTTGAGCTGGGTGTTTCCAGCCTTATGCATACGGCCCCGCCGAAACGGAATCGGCGCTTTGTCCTGTGAGCGCGCATGCTTATACAAAGTATAACAACGGTCAAGGGCGAGCGGGGTTGGTTTACCGACGAGCGGCAATAAAATGAAATTGCACCCATGGAAATCGGATACTTGTGGATGCAATTGTCCGCTATAAGGTTGTGGTTTTAGTGTTGGTTCTCTTCCAGGAATTGCTCCATGCCGGGAAATGCCTTGATGGAACGATCGAATACGCCCATCAAGTAGGCAAGCGTTAGCCCGTAGTTGGAAACCGGCACGCCCGCGTGTACGCATGCTTGAATGCGGGAGAGCACGGCGCGACGGTTGAAGGTACAGCCTCCGCAGTGAATTACCAGGTCGTAGCGTGAAAGGTCTTCTGGAAAATCTACGCCTCGCACGTTTTCGATAGTAAGTCCTTGCCCGACGCGGGCGCGAAGCAGACGGGGGATCTTCACCGTGCCGATATCCTCTTCGATGGGGTGATGGGTACAGGCTTCCGCGATAAGCACGCGGGAGTTTTCCGTGAGTTCACCGATGGCGAGCGTTCCTAGGGCTTGGGTGGGTAAGTCTCCCTTGAAGCGGGCAAATGCAACGGAAAAGCCGGTGAGGGGGACGTTTTCCGGCACGATCGCAGCCACTTTGTCGAACGCCTGGGAATCGGTAACTACCAATGCGGGTGGCTCTTTCAGCGCTGCCAATGCGCGCGGCAGCTCCTTATCGGTGACGCAAAGCGAAAGGCAACGGGAATCCAGCAAATCGCGAATAGCCTGAACTTGCGGCAGGATAAGGCGCCCTTTCGGCGCTTCTTTGTCGATGGGGATAACCAAGATAACCACCGAACCCGGCTCAACGATATCTCCGATGATTTTCGGATCGTTCACGAATTCCTCGGGCGCGTTGTCGAGCAGGGCTTGGCGCAGCTCAAGCACCCCTTCTTGCTTTGCCGCGCACATGCAAACCAGGGGTTTCTGCTGAAGGCTATGGGGAAGGGCGCTGCGGCATGCTGCGGTAAGCGCTTCTTGTTGGAAGTCGATGACGGTTCCCCGTGGTGTGCGGATTTCGGCTGGGTCCGGTGGGTCGGACTCGGGGCCCCGAGCGTTAGTGGGAAGCAGGTCCGTTTTGTTGCACACTATGATGAAGGGGACGCTTCGGCTGGAAAGCTGAGCGGCTATCTCTTCTTCGTAGGGGCCCCAGATGCCTGCCTCGGTTACGATAACGCCCATATCGCAACGGTCGAATACCTTTTTGGTGCGTTGGGTGCGCAGTTCGCCCACGGTTTCCTGGTCGTCGTCGATGCCTGCAGTGTCGACAAACAGCACGGGGCCCAAAGGCAGAAGTTCCATGGGCTTGTCTACGGGGTCGGCGGTGGTGCCTGCGACGGCGGAAACGATGCTTGTTTCCTGGTTTGTGATGGCATTCAGCACGCTCGATTTGCCTACATTGCGTCGCCCGAACAGGCCGATTGCCATGCGCATGCCCTTGGGGGTACGCATGAGCGCAGGGCCACTTTCGGCGAGAAGGGGCGTGCCTGTAGAAGATGTTTGTGGCGTTTGCCCCCGTGGGTGGCTGTTTTGCGCGATGCCCATACGAACCCTTTCCCGTGCGTCTTTCTAGGAATGATCCCATTGTATTGTTTCGTTTCTTTAACAGATTATGGTGCCGTTTGTAGATGAGCGTGGTTTCTGGTGAGCGGGCTGTATCAATTAGCAGTAGATTAGACACAGTTGCGCATACGTGCGATAACCATATCTTCGGCAAAGGTGATGCCCGTTTGCTTTTGCCGTTTGTTTCTATAAAGGCAAAGCGAAAGAAGAACTTATGACGGAATTCCGCTACGATCCGAAATCGCTTCGCGCCGACGAGTTCATCAACGACGCGGAGATCCTCGATTCCATTGCCTACGCTGATGCGCATAAAGATGATATCGAGTTGTGCCGCCGCATTTTGGGCAAGGCACGTGCCAACCTGCATCCTTCCGCAGATCATGGTGCGGTTATAACCCATCGCGAGGCAAGCGTTCTTCTGGCGTGCGAAGATCCGCAGATCAATAAGGAAATCAAAGAACTGGCGCACCAGATTAAGCTTGCCTATTACGGTAATCGCATTGTTCTTTTTGCGCCGCTGTATCTTTCTAACTACTGCGTGAACGGCTGCCTGTATTGCCCGTACCACGCAAAGAATCGCACCATTCCCCGCAGGAAGCTCACTCAGGAAGAGATCCGCGATGAGGTTGTTGCCCTACAGGATATGGGTCACAAGCGCTTGGCCATCGAGGCGGGCGAAGATCCGAAACACAACCCCATCGAATACATCCTGGAAAGCATGGAAACCATCTATTCCATCAGGCATCGAAATGGCGCTATCAGGCGCGTTAACGTGAATATTGCCGCAACTACGGCCGAAGAGTACCGTATGCTTAAAGAAGCGGAAATCGGCACGTACATCCTGTTCCAGGAAACATACAACAAGAAGGGTTACCAGGAGCTGCATCCTACGGGCCCTAAAAGCAATTACGACTGGCATACCGAAGCGATGGACCGCGCCATGGAAGGCGGCATCGACGACGTGGGTCTGGGCGTTTTGTTCGGGTTGCAGGGGTATCGCTACGAGTTTGCCGGCTTGATCATGCATGCTGAGCACTTGGAAGCAGTGCATGGCGTGGGCCCTCACACCATCAGTGTCCCGCGCGTTAAGCCTGCGATGGATATCGACCCTGAGGTGTTCGACAACGGCATTCCCGACGAGATGTTCGAGAAGATCATTGCCCTTATTCGCATCACCGTGCCCTATACCGGCATTATTATTTCTACGCGTGAGGGCGAACTGGTGCGCGAACATGCTTTGCAGTATGGCGTAAGCCAGATTTCCGGTGGGTCCCGTACCAGCGTCGGTGGCTACAACGAGCCCGAGCGCCCACACGATACCGAGCAGTTTGACGTGTCGGATCAACGCACGCTCGATGAGGTTATCAGTTGGCTGATGGACAACAACCACATACCCAGCTTCTGCACAGCGTGCTATCGCGCCGGCCGCACCGGCGATAGGTTCATGAACTTCTGCAAGAACGGAGAGATCCTTAATTATTGCCATCCAAATGCCTTGATGACGCTTACGGAATACTTGGCCGATTACGCTACTCCTGAAACCAAGGAAAAGGGCCTTGCCATGGTTAAACGTGAACTGCTGAACATTCCCAACGAAAAGACGCGTCTCATTGCTGAGCGGCACGTCGGTGAAATTCTTGCAGGAACGGGAAACGATTTCAGGTTCTAAAGAGCGATAAGATTAGTTGCGGGCCGGCACTTGCCAGTCCGCATTTTTCATTTCATAAGGAAGAGGTGCCCCATGCAGGTAGCCGAGGAAGATATTGAGGCATTTGTTGCGGAGCAGTGGCCGGCATTTTTAGCCGATGCTGAACGATTGATTTCCATTGACAGCTCGCTTGATGCTGAACATGCAGCACCTGGGGCTCCTTTCGGTCCGGGGCCCCGTGCGGCGCTTGACGAAGCACTTGCCATTGCACAGCGTATGGGGCTGGAGCCCCATGACGGAGATGGGTATGCCGGTTTTGCCGATTTGCCAGGCGAAAGCGGGCAGCAGATTGGCGTTATCGGCCATGTTGATGTGGTTCCTGCTGGGGAGGGTTGGGATTTCGATCCGTTCAGCCTCACATGCAAGGAAGGCGTGCTTGTAGGGCGCGGAACTTCCGATGATAAGGCACCTTTGCTCACGGCGTTGTATGGCTTGAAATTCTGGCTTGATCGCGGTGCGAACCTGCGCCATGCGGTGCGTTTCATTTTCGGCTGCAATGAGGAGTCGGGGATGGGCGATGTCCCTTACTACTTGGAGCAGAATGATGCCCCCGATTTCCTGTTCACCCCCGATGCTGAATTCCCCTTGTGCTATGGCGAGAAAGGGCAATTTGGAGCAACGATAACCTCTGGGATCATTGAGGGCGCCATTGCCTCCTTTACGGCTGGAACGGCTCCCAATGCGGTGCCTGGTATAGCACGTGCTGTGGTTTGTGTTGATGCAGGGAGCCTGCCGAAGGCCGATCGCATAGAAGTATCCCCTTGCAAAGAGGGGGCCCTTGTTACTGCAGTGGGTATTGCGGGGCATGCCTCGCTCCCTGAAGGCACGTTGAATGCTATTGGTGTCCTGTGCCGCTATCTTCTTTCTGCTGGCGTGTGTTCCGGCGAAGAAAATGCATGGTTGCAATTTGCTGCCAGCATGGCTGAATGTACCGATGGGACAATTGCCAACATTGCCTGCTCAGATGCTGATTTTGGTAATCTGACCAGCGTTGTTGGCATGATGAACAAGATCGATGGGGCTTTTGCCATGACAGAGGACATTCGTTTCCCTGCGGCAATTACCGGCAGCGAGCTTGGCGTCGCATTTGAGGCGTTGTCCCGTGCTCAAGGCGCTTCGCTTGCCATTACTGCTTGCAAGGATCCTTTCGTGGTGAATCCCGATACTGCTCCTGTTCGTGCGCTTATGGATGCGTATTGCTCGACTACGGGCAAGCAGGTGCGCCCTTTCACCATGGGAGGCGGCACCTATGCTCGCGAGTTCCCCAATGCCGTAAGCTTTGGTCCGGCGGAAGAGGGGGCGTATCCCGTGCCGAGTTGGGTAGGGGGTATGCATGCTGCCAACGAGGGCATTGCCGAAGAGGAGCTGAAGCGTGCTTTGCGCATTTATATTAGGGCGTTCGGCAATCTTGCGGAAGTGGAGGATCTGCGCAAATAAGCCTGTTTTTTATGGCGGAAAACGTCTGGCTGCAGGACAGGCGGTTGCATAAAGCGCTACCGCCAAGCAATTTGTGACACTCCCGAAAGTGCATGCCATTTGGGAAACCAAAAGAAGCGGCATCCGTTTGTGGCGGATGCCGCTTCATTGCTTACCGATGGTGCGCTATATGCCTTCGATGCTTATGCTGCGCCAATCTCCTTGGGCGGTTGGCGCGTCGATGGAGGTATACCCCATGCGGCGGGCGTAGCGGTAGGCTTCAGTGATGTTGTTGCCGATGCGGTTTGCGTGATGGGCATCCGAGCCCACGGTTAACGGCACATCTGCTTGGAAAAAACGTTCCAGCAAGGATTCTTGCGGGTAAAAGTCGGCGAAATCCTTGGTCAAGCCTGCAGTGTTGATCTCAACGTGCACCTTGCCTTCGCGCGCTGCTTGCGCCATGGAATCGAACAGTGGAGCGAGGTCGATCGAAGGTTTGTATCCAGAAAGGCTGAACAGGCGTGGCAGATCGGGATGCGCCATGGAATCGAACAAGCCGCTCGTTGCCGCCTTGCACCATTCTTCGGCATAGAGCTGCCAAAGCTTGTTTGCTCCCAGTTCTTCCCAGATGCGCATGTCCTCGTCCCAGTCGAGTGCCTTTTCCTGAAGATAGTGGATGGATCCAAGAAGGAACGTTGCATCGCCGCGTGTTTCCGCCAAATCGGCGCTGCAGCCTGGGTACCAGTCTGCCTCCATGCCATGCACGATTTCGAGTTCTGGGAACTCGTTGCGTGCAAGCCCGATTGAAGAAGCATACTGTTCAAGCTTGCTTTCTTCTATGGAGCAATCAATGAAGCCCGGCCTGCCCCAATGATCGGTACAGGCTATGGTGGTTATCCCCTTTGCTATAGCTGCATGCATGTTTTCCTGAAAAGTGCTTTTCCCGTCGGAAAACACGGTATGAGTGTGGCAATCGACCAGTTCGATGGGCATAACGTTCCTTTCGGGGCAGGTTATTTCGATTTGATGCCGCTCGTTGCTATGCGGATGGCTTCTTCATGGCTGTCGGTAACGGTGAACAAGTCGATGTCGGATTCGCTGATCATGTTCTGATCAAGCAAGGGACCTTTGATCCACTTGATCAGGTCTTGCCAGTATTCGGTGCCGAACAGCACGATAGGCATGTTCCCGATCTTATGCGTTTGCGCCAGCACCAGCACCTCGAACATCTCGTCAAGCGTGCCGTAGCCTCCAGGGAAGAAGATTGCGCCCGAAGAGTATTTCACGAACATGGTCTTGCGGACGAAGAAATAGCGGAACTCGATTCCGAGATTTATCCAATCGTTGGTAGTTTCTTCGAAGGGGAGCTCAATGGAAAGACCCACCGAAGTGCCTCCCGCAAGTGCTGCTCCGCGGTTGGCCGCCTCCATGATGCCGGGGCCGCCGCCGGTAATGACGGCGATGTCCTTATTGGCGAGCTTGCCTGCAATTTGCATGGCGTGTTCATAGTAAGGGTCGGTTGGTTCGGTTCTGGCTGACCCGAATATGGATACCGCCGGCCCCAACTTGGCAAGAGCGTCGAAGCCGTCTACGAACTCAGATTGGATGCGCAGCGTGCGCCAAGGGTCGGCATCGCGCCAATCGGTGCCTGGTTCTTCGCTGATCAGCTTTCCTGTGGTGCTGTGGCGAGGGACCATCTTTCCGCGCAGGGTTACCGAGCCACGGCGGTAGGGCGTTCCGAGGGGCGAAGTGTCGCTGGTCTGTTTTTCTTCGTCGGCGTTGAGCGTGCTTGAAAGATATTTTTCCAAGGCGTTTTCAACTGCTGCCTCGGTTGCTTTCTTCGCCTGCTTCTTCGTGATTTTCTTTGCCATTTCGGTCCCTTCCCCTCGCGTCGATACGCTCTTTCAGCATACCCGATGAACCGCGTTAAATGCACCGAGCGGCACCATACTGCTACACTGGCATGAAAAGTCGTCGTTCCATCGGAGGGAAGGTTTGGAGCGGCGGATCGAGGGGGAAAGAAGATTACCATGGGAAGCACCGCAACAGGGGAAGGCAAGGCTGCCATAACCCGCTCCATGCCTTTGCGCGTAGCCATATATTTTGGTGGCATTTTGATTTTGGGCGTTGGTGTTGTCTTGAGTGCGCGAAGTGATTTCGGCGCGCCGGCATTCCAGTCGATACCGTTGGTGTTCAGCGAAAGCACCCATCTGCTTACCTTGGGGCAATCGTGCATATGCCTATACTGCATCGATATCCTTATTCAGGTTCTGGTGTTTCGAACGCTCAATGTCAAAATCGCTCTTCAGATTCCTTTTGCCTTTGCGTTCGGTTGCCTGATCGACCTATTTGACTTCGTATTGGGGCTTGATTTCTTCTGGTTTTGCCATGACCCAAGCCTGCTAACCAGCTGCATTATGTTCACGATCGGCATTACACTTATCGGCATAGGGGTAAGCGCCATGGTGGCTATGAATTTCGTTTTGAACCCCGCCGATGGTTGCACGCAGGCCTTTATGAAAATCACCCATCTTCCCTTCGGTAAGGCGAAGATCATCAACGACGTGTTGCGTTTCTCTATTGCATGCGTAATGGCGCTTGCGATGACTGGCCACCTGTTCGGCGTGGGCGTTGGTACGGTTATTTCAATGGTTGCCATTGGCGCCATATGTCAGGTGGTATCTGATGGCGCCCGCGGTTTTTACCGTCGTGCCTATGTGCCTGCGAGCTTTGCATGATGCTTTGAACCACTTATTTCATGCGTGTTAACTCTTGAAATCTGCTTTGTTACGTATCGAAACGAAGCCAAAAGCTGCCTGCCGAAGGCGGTACCTTGTTTGCTAGCGAATTATCCCCACCTTTCTTAAAACGGGAAAGGCAAACGGTTCGCGAAAGTCGTTGAGCGGAGAGGACAAGCACTCAGCGGCTTTTCGGTTGTGAGAGTGAGAGGTTCAGAATGCAAACACGGAACGTGCCTGCGCAAAGCGGGCTGTATCGTCCTGAGTTCGAGCATGATGCGTGCGGTATTGGCGCGCTGGCACATCTGAAGGGTGTGCGCTCGCATCAGATGATCGACGATGCCCTTTCGGTCCTTGTCAATCTGGAGCATCGCGGTGGTAAGGGTTTGGAGCATAATACGGGCGATGGCGCCGGCATCTTGTTCCAGGTTCCGCATCACTTTTTCCGCAAGGAAGCGCAGAAGTACGGTCACCTTCTTCCCGATGAAGGCGACTATGGCGTGGCTATGCTCTTTTTCCCCCAAGACGAGCGTGGCGTAGAAGTTTCCAAGCGCATTTTCGAAGAAGGTTGTGCGAAGGCTGGTTTGCCCCTGCTGTTTTGGCGCGAGGTTCCCATTGATCCCCACGATTTGGGTTCCACCGCACGCGCCTGCATGCCTACCATCCTGCAGGCATTCGTAGGTCGCCCCGAAGATGTCGAGCGCGGAGAGGCTTTTGAGCGCCGCCTGTACGTATGCCGCCGTATGGTGGAAAAGGCCGCCGATGCCGAGCATGCGCTGAAGGGCCATATCTTCTATGTGTGCTCTTTCAGTGCGCGCACCATCGTATACAAGGGCATGCTTGTTGCTACCCAGATGCGCCGTTTCTACCTGGACCTTTCCGATGCAGCGGTGAAGACCGCAATTGCTCTGGTCCATTCGCGCTACTCCACGAACACCACCCCTTCGTGGGAGCGCGCACATCCGAATCGTTACATCATTCATAATGGCGAGATCAATACGCTGAAGGGCAACGTGAACTGGATCCGCGCCCGCGAACCAAATCTGTACTCGCCGGTTCTGGGCAAAGATCTGGAATCCGTTCTGCCTATCATCAACAAAGAGGGCTCCGACTCTGCCATCCTCGATAACGTGCTCGAGTTCTTGGTGATGAACGGTCGAGATATGACCCGCGCCGTTTCCATGCTGTTGCCCGAGCCGTGGGATCATAATGAAACGCTTCCCGCTCGCCGCCGTGCTTACGACGAGTACCAGTCCATGCTCATGGAGCCGTGGGATGGTCCTGCTGCCATTGCTTACACCGATGGCTCCACGTTCGGTGCTGCGCTCGATCGCAACGGCCTGCGTCCTGCTCGTTACTATGTCACGCGCGACGATCGCTTTCTGCTTTCCTCCGAGGTTGGAACCATCGAAATCGAGCCTTCCAACATCCTTACTGCTGGTTGCCTTGGCCCTGGCGAAATGGTGGAGATCGACACTACGGCCGATCGCGTTATCTGGAACGACGAGCTGCGTGCTCGCTATGCAAAGGAAAAGCCCTACAGCGATTGGGTAAAGGAAGAGAAGATCGAGGTTTCCGACCTTGAGGCTCCTGCTAAGGCTGATGCTGCGCGCGATGCCGATGTTCCCATGACCGTACGTATGGCAAAGTTGGGCTACCACTGGGATGACGTGGACGAAGTAGTCCGCGCTATGGCTGAAAAGGGCGGCGTGCCCTTGGCTTCCATGGGCATCGATGCATCCCTCGCATGCCTCTCGAAGAAGAACCGTTCCTTCTTCGACTATTTCTATCAGCTGTTTGCCCAGGTAACCAACCCGCCTATCGACGCTTTGCGCGAGAGCCTGGTTACTTCGAGCGTGCTTTACATCGGCAACCATGGCAATCTCCTGGAAGATTCTCGCACGGCGTGCCAGTTGATTCGCCTTGACGGCCCTATGCTGACGAAGGACCAGTTCGATCGCATCTGTGCGGTAGACCGCGTTGGTTTCAAGGCTCAGCGTTTCAGCGCCACGTATCGTCGCGAAGACGGCGAGAATGCCCTGGAAGAGGCGTTGGAAAACTTGGCGTGCAGTGTTGAAAAGGCTGTGCGCAACGGGGTAAGCATCATCGTACTTTCCGACCGTGCTGCAGAAGGCGAAGTGCCCATTCCTTCGCTCCTGGCAGTTTCCTCTGTCCACAACCATCTGATTCGCGTGGGTGTTCGTACCTTTGCCGATTTCGTGGTTGAGACGGGCGATGCTATTTCTGCGCATGACTTTGCTGCTTTGGTTGGCTATTCCGCATCGGGTATCTATCCTTATATGGCTCACGAGTGCATCGCTGATTTGGCCTCAAAGGGCGCCTTATCGGTATCCGCTGAAGAGGGCATTGCAAACTACAACAAGGCGGTAACTGCAGGAATCACCTCCATCATGTCGAAGATGGGCATTTCCACGGTGCAGAGCTACCATTCCGCTCAGATCTTCGAGGCTGTTGGCTTCAAGCAAGAGTTCGTTGATCGGTACTTTGCAGGCACCGTTTCCCGTGTGGGCGGCTTGGGCGTTGCCGATGTTCAGCGTGAAGAGAACCAACGTTACGATGACGCGGTGGCTATCCTCAGCACGCCGGCACCTGAACAGTTGCCTTCTTTGGGCCTTACCAAGTGGCGTCCGCAAGGTGGCGAAGAGCACCTTATCGACCCGCAGACTATCTATCTGCTCCAGCATGCTTGCCGCGAAGGCAATTATGAGATGTTCAAGGAATATAGCGATCATTTGCATCAGGAAGGCCGCGCGATTCGCTTGCGCGATCTGCTCGACTTCGTAACTGATCGTACCCCTGTTCCGTTGGAAGAAGTTGAGCCTGCCACAAGCATCGCTAAGCGATTCAACACGGGCGCTATGAGCTACGGTTCCATTTCCGAGGAAGCTCACAAGTGCATGGCTATCGCCATGAACCGTTTGGGCGGCCGTTCGAACTCTGGTGAAGGCGGCGAAGATCCGAAGCGCGAGACCCCGTTGTCCAACGGCGATTCCATGAACTCTGCCATTAAGCAGATCGCTTCTGGCCGTTTCGGCGTTACGAGCCGTTATCTTTCCTCTGCCATCGAGATCCAGATCAAGATGGCTCAGGGCGCAAAGCCTGGCGAAGGCGGTCACCTGCCCGGCAAGAAGGTATATCCCTGGATTGCTGAGGTTCGCCAGTCTACGCCGGGTATTGGCTTGATTTCTCCTCCGCCCCATCACGACATCTATTCCATCGAAGATTTGGCAGAGCTGATCTTCGACTTGAAGAACGCAAACCCCAATGCGCGCGTTTCCGTCAAGCTCGTTTCCGAGGCTGGTGTTGGCACCATCGCCACTGGCGTTGCCAAGGGCGCTGCTGACAAGATCCTGATCTCCGGTCATAATGGCGGTTCGGGCGCTGCACCGCGCGACTCCATCTGGCATGCAGGTTTGCCTCTTGAGCTTGGTATTGCCGAAGCTCAGCAGACCTTGCTGCAGAACGGCTTGCGTTCCCGTGTTGTTCTTGAGGCCGATGGCAAGTTGATGGACGGCAAAGATGTTGCCGTGGCCTGCTTGCTTGGTGCAGAAGAGTTCGGTTTTGCGACGATGCCTCTTATCGCTATGGGCTGCCTTATGCAGCGCGACTGTCAGCAGGATACGTGCCCTGCCGGTATCGCCACGCAGAACTGCCGTCTGCGCAAGTGCTTCCGTGGCAAGCCCGAGCACGTGGTGAACTTCATGCTGTTCGTTGCCGAGCAGTTGCGTGAAGTAATGGCATCGCTTGGTTTCCGCACGGTAGACGAAATGGTTGGTCACCCCGAGTGCTTGCGCCAGGTTGAGGTGCCGGGCAACTGGAAGGCGAACCTGCTGGATCTTTCCTCGGTTCTCGCCAATGGCGAATGCGAGTTCGGCGCTCATATTCCCGGTGCGGCTGGTCGTCATTTCTTGCCTCAGATGAAGTATGACGTGGAGCTGGAGAGGTCGCTTGACTCGACCCTGTTCCTTCCTATGACCGAGCAAGCCCGCAAGCACATGAAGCCGGTTCGCTTCCGTGCCGACATTGCCAATGTAAACCGTTGCGTCGGTACCATTTTGGGCGCTGCTGTTACCAAGGCGCACCCTGAAGGCCTGCCTGATGGTTCGGTTACCGTTGATTGCGAGGGTTCGGCTGGTCAGAGCTTTGGCGCCTTCATCCCGAAGGGCGTTACGCTCAATGTTACGGGCGATGCGAACGACTACTTCGGCAAGGGCCTTTCCGGCGGCATCCTCTCGGTTCATCCTTCTGAAGATGCTACGTACAAGTTCGATGAAAACACTATCGTTGGCAACGTTGCCTTCTTCGGTGCAACGTCGGGTCGTGGCTTCGTGAACGGCCTTGCTGGTCAGCGCTTTGGCGTGCGCAACTCCGGCGCCACCATCGTGGTTGAGGGCGTTGGCAACCATGGCTGCGAATACATGACCGGTGGCACTGCCCTTATCTTGGGTGAAGTCGGTTTGAACTTTGCAGCGGGCATGACAGGTGGCGTAGCCTACGTGTACGACGAGTACGGCACGTTGGAAAGCCGTTGCAACATGGGTTCGGTAAAGCTTGAGACCCCCACTGATGCTGAGATAGAGCTTATCCACAACCTTATTGAAGAGCATGTTGGTTATACGCAGAGCCCGCGCGGCATCAAGATGCTGTATCGCTTCGAGGCTATGAAGCAGCACTTCGTAAAGGTTATTCCGGTTGAATATGAGCGTGTTCTGCAGATCGTTGCCGCGGCAGAGGCCGAGGGCAAGAGCCATGAGGAAGCGCTTGAAGAGGCATACGAGATTGTAGGAAAGGGGCGCCAGTAATGGGCAAAGCAGGAGCATATCTCGAGCACGATCGCGTTGCTCATGGTGAACGTGCGGCGTTGGAGGCTATCGAAGACTTCAAAGAATTCGCCTTGCCTCTTTCCGAAGAGGAGCAGCAGGTTCAGGCGAGCCGTTGCATGATGTGCGGTGTGGCGTTCTGCCAGGCCGGCTACAGCTTCGGCAAGGCTCGCCCTTCGGGTTGCCCGCTGCACAACCTTATTCCCGAATGGAATGATTTGGTGTATCGCGGTTTGTGGGATGAAGCGGCAGAACGATTGGCTCTTACCAATCCCTTCCCAGAGTTCACGGGTCGTGTATGCCCAGCGCTGTGCGAGGCTGCTTGCAACCTTGCTTCCATCGAGGGCGCTACTACCATTCGCGACAACGAGCGCGCCATTTCCGATCATCAGTGGGCGGCGGGCGGTCCTAAGCCCTTGCCAGCACCTGCTGCCGATGCGCCAAAGGTTGCGGTAATCGGTTCTGGCCCTTGCGGTTTGGGCGCTGCTTGGCAGCTTGCCGAAGCAGGCATTCGCGTAACCGTGTTCGAGCGTCATGACCGCGCTGGCGGTTTGCTGATGTACGGCATCCCGAACATGAAGCTGCCAAAGGAAATCGTTGATCGTCGCATCAAGTTCCTTGAAGAAGGCGGCATTTCCTTTGAGCTGAACACCGATGCATCCGAAGAAGCGGTGGCAGCGCGTCTGAAGTCCGACTTCGATGCTGTTGTTGTTGCTGTTGGCGCGGCGGCCCCGCGTGGCCTTGCCGCTCCCGGCGCAGACCAAAAGGGCGTAGTATTCGCCGTTGACTACCTTACTTCTTCAACGAAGTCGGTAATTGGCGGCACCGAACCGGCAATTTCTGCCAAGGGTCTTGACGTTGTTGTTGTCGGTGGTGGCGATACAGGCACTGACTGCATCGCAACGGCTCTTCGTCAGGGTGCGAAAAGCGTACATCAGCTGGAGTACAACGCTGCGCCTCCTGAGGTACGCGCTGCTTCCAACCAGTGGCCCGAATGGCCCTTCGTGAAAAAGACCGACTACGGCCAACGTGAGGCAATCGAGCATTTCAAGGAAGATCCGCGTTCTTTCGCCGCCGATACGGTAGAGGTTTTGGGCGAAGAAGGGCACGTAACCGGTTTGCGCGTGGTTACGCTTGACTGGAGTCAGGGTGCCCCTCAGCGTCAGATGGATACCGAGCGCGTTATGCCTGCTCAGCTGGTTCTTATCGCATGCGGTTTCACGGGACCCGAGCGCGGTATCTACGATGCTCTGGGCGCGGAAGTTGTCGATGGCCGTGGGGTTCGCCCCGTTATGATCGAGGGCACGCATCGTGTCAAGCATGAGGGCGATACGCCTATCTATGCTGCAGGTGATGCGAAGCACGGTTCCACCTTGGTGGTTAATTCGCTTGCCGATGGTTTGGCTTGCGCAAAAGAGGTTGCAGCCGATCTGCTGAAATAGCATTTGACAAAGCAAATGGGCTCCCTGATGGGAGCCCATTTTTTATGCTGGTATAGCTTTTCTCGCTAAGCATCGCTTCCAAAGACATTTCGGATGCTCTGCACCGTGGTGTCGCGATTCATCTGGGCGATAGAAGTGGTAAGGGGAATGTCTTTAGGGCATACCCGAACGCAATTTTGGGCATTACCGCAGCTGGTTATGCCATCGGCTCCCATGATTGAACGGAGTCGCTCCTGCTTGTTCAGCTTGCCAGTGGGATGGGCATTGAACAGACGGACTTGGGAGATAGCGGCAGGCCCGACGAAATTGTTTGCGTGCCCAGTATTGGGGCAGGCTTCGAAGCAGCAGCCGCAGGTCATGCAGCGGGAAAGCTCATAGGCCCAGCTTTGGGTGCGTGCGGACATGCGAGGCCCTGGCCCTAAATCGAAGGGGCCATCGATATCGATCCAGGCATGCGTTTTTTTCAACGCTTCAAACAAAAGGGTTCTGTCGACTTTCAGGTCGCGTACCAGGGGAAACTTGGTAAGTGGCTCCAGACGAATGGGCTGCTTCAGGTTGTCGATGAGAGCGGAGCAGGCTTGACGTGGCGTGCCGTTGATGATCATGGTGCAGGCTCCGCAAACCTCTTCAAGGCACACGCTTTCCCAAACCACGGGGGTGGTTGGCTCGCCTTGGGCGTTTACGGGATTCTTTCGTATTTCCATCAAGGCTGAAACCACGTTCATGCGTGGCTGATAGGCAACGTTGAATTCTTCCCAATATGGTTTTGCCTCAGGATCCTCTTGTCGCTTAACGATAAGGCGAATAGGGTCATGGCCTGCGGTTTCGGTATTCATGCCAGACCTCCTTCTAATGAGCTTTCGTATAGTCGCGTTTACGTGGCGCAATGAGCGAGGTGTCTACCTCTTCGTAGCTGAGAACGGGGCCGTGCGTAGCGAAATCGTAACGAGCGATGGTGGTTTTCAGCCATTCGTTATCGTTGCGATCGGGAAATTCGGGTTTGAAGTGGCTCCCCCTGCTTTCGTTTCGCTCCAGCGCTCCTTTTGTTATGACTTTCGCAAGATCAACCATGCCATGAAGTTGGCGAATGAACGGCGCATTTGCGTTGCCCCAGGTTGCCTTATCTTGAACGCCGATATGGGAAAGTCGTTCATCGATGTTCTCGAGTTTGATAAGTGTTTCAGCCAAAGCATCGTTGTTGCGAACTACGGTGACGTTCTTCGTCATCAGCTCGCCCATTTCTTGATGCAGGCGGTAGGCGTTTTCGGTGCCATCAAGCTGCAAAATGTTCTGGTAGCTTGATTCGTCCTTTGCGGCAGCTGTTTCGTAGACGCCTTGGGGGATGCTGTTGCCTTCTGGGAGTCCCTTAGCATAGGCGGCGGCATTGGGCCCGGCGGTCATGCCAGCGAATACGGCAGAAAGAAGGGAGTTTGCCCCAAGGCGGTTGGCGCCATGCTGGGTGTAATCGCATTCACCTGCGGCAAACAGGCCCGGGATGCTTGTTTGCTGATCGAGGCCAACCCAGAGCCCGCCCATTGAGTAGTGGACGCTTGGCGCAACGCGCATGGGAACCTTGCGTGGATCATCGCCCACGAATTTCTGGTAGATATCCAAAATGCCTTCCAGCTTTGCGTTCAAAACGGATGCAGGAATATGGGAGACGTCCAGATACACCACGTTTTGACCGTTGATGCCTAGGTGCTGGTTCACGCATACATCGAAGATCTCGCGTGTGGCGATATCGCGCGGTACCAGGTTGCCGTATGCAGGGTACTTTTCTTCCAGGAAATACCAAGGCTTTCCGTCCTTGTAGGTCCAAACCCTGCCGCCCTCACCGCGCGCTGATTCGCTCATCAGGCGGTTTTTGTCGAAGCCGGGAATTGCGGTGGGGTGAATCTGGATAAATTCACCGTTGGCATAGAGTGCTCCTTGCTGATAGCAACGAGCTGCGGCATAGCCGGTATTGATGGTGGAATTGGTTGATTTGCCAAATATGGCGCCGCAGCCACCGGTTGCGATAACGACCGCGTCGGCAGGGAAGGCGCGTATTTCCATAGACGTAAGATCCTGTGCGGTGATTCCGCAGCAGGCGCCGTTATGGATTATGACGGAAACGAATTCCCAACCAACATAGGTGTGCACCTTGCCTTCAACTTCAAGGGCGCGTACTTGTTCGTCGAGCGCATAGAGGAGCTGTTGGCCGGTTGTGGCGCCGGCGAAGGCGGTGCGTCGTTTTTGTGTGCCACCGAATCTGCGCAGGTCAAGTAAGCCTTCGGGGGTTCTATTGAACATTACTCCCATGCGGTCGAACATGTTGACTATTTTAGGGGCAGCTTCGCACATGGCGCGTACCTGTGGCTGGTTCGCCAAAAAGTCGCCGCCATAAATGGTGTCATCGAAGTGTTCGTCTACCGAATCGTCTTCGCCTTTGGTGTTCAGCGCGGCGTTGATTCCCCCTTGAGCGCAGGCGGAATGCGAGCGTTTGAAGGGCACGAGCGAAAACAAGTTGACGCTCAAGCCTGCTTCTACGATTTTCAAAGTTGCCATCAGCCCCGCAAGGCCTCCACCGACAACTGCGATTGATCCTTTGCTCATAATAGCCTCTTTCTTGTAGCGTGCGGGTTCAGCAAGCAAAGGCGAACAATGCCTTTAAGCCAAACGCAGCGAATGCGATGAACAGGGCGAACAGTACGTATCCTGATATTTTCTGGGAACGGGGCGAAACGGTGATTCCCCAGGTGATAAGGAATGTCCAGAGGCCATTGCAGAAGTGGTAGATGCTGCAAAGAAGACCTATGGCGAACAGTGCAAGCCCGAGTGGCGTGGCAACAATTCCTGCCACCATGGAATAACTCGGATCGACGCCGGTAAGCTCAACTTGCAGTTTTGTGCCGTAAATATGCCATATCACAAAGAGCAGCGTGACGATGCCCGCTATGCGCTGCAGCACGTAGCACCAGTTGCGGAAGTAGCGGTAGCGTTGCACGGTAACGCTTGAAGTGAGGGCGATATACACGCCGTAGAGGGCATGGAATAAAAGGGGCAGGAAAATCACGAATGTTTCCAGCACTATCTTGTAGGGCATGTGCGCCATAAACGAGCCCATGGTGTCGTAAGGGGCGGTTCCCCAGTTTGCCGAGTAGTTTACGCACATATGGAAGCAGAGAAAGATTCCCAGTGGAAATACGCCTGCTAAAGAGTGCAGTTTACGCAGGAAATTAGCGCGGCGGTCTTTGTCCATGATCCCCTCGATTCCGTCGACCTCTGGCCGTAAGACGGGTTTGTTCAGGCGGGTGCTGCGATTCCCCGTGCAGCAACCAGCTTGACGTTGAAGCTGGGCGTTGATGGCAAAATCCCAGTTCATCTTTAAAAAGTATACCGTTATCTTTGTAGGCGTTCGCGGAGCGCCTGGTTCCAACCCATTGCTTTTTCCCGGCTATTCATGTTTTTGCGTTGAGGGGGAGGCAAGCAGCAGATCGAATCCCATCAACAGCATGGTGACCGTTGGTTTTTAGCGCGGTTGAACAGGGGTATTCTTGTGAATGGAAAAAAGAGGGGGTACCCATGAAGAAAGCAAACTTTCATGCCGCTAACACCGTGTTGATGTTCGAAGGCGGTGGGATGCGTGCCAGCTATACGGCTGCAATGGCATCGCTCCTGCTTGAGCAGAATATCACCTTCGGTCATGTGTGCGGTATTTCTGCCGGCTCGAGCCACACGGTGAACTACCTTTCAGGTGATATTTGGCGCACCCGTGCCAGTTTCACTGATTTGGTAATGGAGCCTGAATTTGGTGGTGCTAAGACGTTTGCCCAGGGTAAGGGCATGTTTTCTGCTCACTGGATTTACGAGGAAGCGGGTTTGCCCGAAGGCGTATTGCCGTTTAACTTCGAGGCGTTTGCCCAGAACCCAACTCCTTGCTCAATTCAAGCATTTGATCGCGATACGGGCGAATCGGTGGTCTGGCGCAAGGAAGATATGGCAACGTTAGAGGACTTGATGGTGCGTGTGCGTGCCAGCAGCACTCTCCCTGTTGTGATGCCGCCAGTCCATATCGGCGACCACGTGTACTACGATGGCGGCTTGGGCGTCGGCGCCGGCATCCCGTTGCAGCTAGCACTCGATTCGGGATGTCCCCGTATCCTGGCTGTCCTCACGAGAGCCAAGGGCTTCCGCAAGCCTGTTGACGATATCGGCGCAAGCGCCAAGGCTATTGCCAATAGCTATCACCGGTATCCTAAAGTGAAAGAAGCCCTGCTTACACGCAATGAGCGCTATAACGCTGAACTTGAAAAGCTCGAAGCGCTGGCGGAAGAGGGGAAGGTGTACATCGTATACGCCGATAAGATGGCGGTAAGCAACAGCACCACCGATCTGGAGCGTTTACGTGCCAGCTACTTCGATGGGTACAACCAGTATCAGAACCAGTTGCCGGAAATCCTGGAATGGCTTAAAGCGGGAGAGTAGCAGCTACATAAAGGTGATACCTAGCGCCTGGAACAAGAGGCCCCACGCAACGCCGGTGGCATACAGTCCAGCGAGGATTGTCACGTTTTGCCTGATGCGGCGGTTTTCTCCAAACAGTACCAGGAGGCCTACGCCCGCAGATACCAACAAGCCGGAAAGCATAGCTCCAGTGCCTAGCATGCCATCAAGGTACAGCTGGGTTATCACCACACTTGCTCCGCAGTTGGGGATAAGTCCAACCAGCGCCGAGCCAAAGATGGCGAGGCCGGGGTTCGATGCCAGGAACGTGGCAACGGCTTCTTCGCCGGCAACTTCCATGATGGCAACCAGTGCGAGCGAAATAAGAAACACGATGATCGAAACTTCAAGAGTGTGCTTAACTGCGCTTATGGTTATTTCGGTCCAGCCGGTATGCGTGCTGGCGCAATGACAGCTGGGGTTGTGGCAATGATCGGGGCCGAAAGCATGCTCCTCGATATGCTCATGTTCGCAATTGCAGGAATGGGCATATCGAGGAGCATGCTCTTGCGTTGCTTTGGTTTGGGCAAGGTGAAGACGAAGACGTAGAACTCCGTCGATTGCGAAGCCCATGATCATGCCGATGATGACTTTCACGCCAACGATGCTTGCCATTACACGCCAATCAACCTGTTCGGCGATGAACAACGGCAGCATTTCGTCGGACGTGGAAAGCAGCACCGCAAAGAGGGTGCCCAGAGTGATGGCTCTACTAGAAAACAGTGCGGCACCAGCGGCAGAAAAGCCGCATTGCGGAACAGCGCCCAGTACGGCTGCCACAGCGGGGCCGAGCTTGCCCGCTTTCTGCACCAGTTCTTCTGTTCGATTGCCTGCTTTGTGCTCGAGAGCCTCAAGAAGAAAATACGTCACCAATAAAAACGGCACCAGATAGATGGTGTCTTCAAAGGCGTGTTCGAGAAGATGGGGGATAAGTTCGAGCATCTGCTATTCACCGCGCTTTGCCAAGCATGCTTCGCACAGGCCGTACAGCACCGTCTTCGTGGGGTTAATGCGTACGTGATGGTGCTCGATAACGTGCTCGTAGAGTTTCTGAAGCTCACCGCAATCGATAGGGGAAAGGCTCCCACACTCTTCGCACTTCAGGAAGAAATACACATCTTCGGGGGCATTGGGAAGAAAACGGTAGCAAATGCTGGAAGTGCCCTCGATGCTGGTGCGGGCGATAATGCCCTCTTCTTCAAGGCGCTCAAGATTGCGATACACCGTTGCCGTTCCAACTTTAGTGCCCTGGTCGGCCAAGGCGTTTACGACATCTTTACTCGTGAAAAAAGCACCCTGGTGGGCTTGGATGCATGAAAGGATAAGCTCCTTTTGTTTGGTGCGGTATTGCTTGGTATTGCCCGTGCTTGCCATGCCTTGTCTTTCGTTCGTGTGTGTGGATGCGTCCCTAGGAGGGGTAGCGTCTAAAATGAAAACGAATCTCATTTTATTGGTGTGAAGTCATTAGTCAATAGAAATGAGAAAAGTTCTCATTTCTGAGAACTTTCGATAACACATGCGGGTATGTTCAAATGAGGGCGTGTTGCTGGCAAGCAGATGTGCGATACGGCAAAGATGTTGGGCACGCGTACGGGCAGGGCGCAAAGTTTGTCCGTGGTTTCGCGGGGCGGTCGTAAGGTGCTGGGTGCGTGCGCAGATCGGGTGCTGCTAGGTGCTACTTCTGGTTCGTTGGGTCTTGGTCGTTTCCCGACCCGTTGTCTTTGTTTTTGTCGGCTTTCTTTTTCGCCAACTTTGCCCAGGCCGAATCGGAGCAAATTAGAAGTGCGCCCAAGATAAACCAGACAGCGGGGTGGATGCCCAGCACGGGTGCTTGTCCTGCAAGGTCAACGATGCCGATGCATATCATCGCAAAACCAAGAATCACCGATCCGATTTTCATGGGTCTTGCCCTTTCTGATTTCGCGCTTTTAACTGTGGGTTAGTTCTCATGATAGGACTTAATGGGGAATCGTTCCCTCCGTATCGGCAAAGGATCTGGTAATCTCGTGCATTCCCCGTGCGCGTTTCCTGTTGCACCCCTTTGGCTTGGGTGGCGTGCGGGGAAGGGTTTTATACTTATGGGGACACAGGGTTATGTCCTGTGTTTATGATATTTGCGCTTTTGGCGCTGCACAAAGAAAGGCTAGCTTCTATCGGCATGCAGGGAAGACACGCGAAGAATACGCAAGGCGGTCAATCCTTCAGGGAGCGCGCACGCACCGCTGCACATCAGGCGAGCAAAAAGGGGTCGACGGTTTCTTTCGCCGACACCTTTCGTGAAACGCGCGGCGACGGCAAGCGCCGGCGGCGGCCCGACAGCAAACCCCGCAAACCCCGCAAGATGAACCCGATCAAAAGGGCGGTTAACAATTGGTGCAATCGTCTTTTGGGCGTTGTTTCCGAGGGGTCGTTTGATCAGGAAGAGGAATTCGCCTCCCATAAAACAACGCGCGATTACATTTGCAATACCATCGGCACGGGCGCATGGGGCATGGTATTTCCCATCCTCACTATCGTGGTAACGCAGCTGTGCGGTGTCGAACAGGCGGGCATGTTTTCCATGGCGTTCATCATCGGCACTCTGCTGATGATTATCGGCAACTACGGCATGCGCACCTATCAGGTGTCCGACATCAAGGAAGTGCATTCGTTTTCGGATTATCAGATCAGCCGCGTTGTCACATGCATCGCGATGATGGCGGTTGCGTATGTGTACTGCGGAATTCGTGGGTACAGCGAGCAGATGTTCACTATCTGCATGGGTGTGTGCGTGTACAAGATGATCGACGGCCTTGCCGATGTGTACGAAGGGCGCCTTCAGCAGAAAGACAAGCTGTACCTTGCGGGAATCTCCCAGGCTTTCCGCTCGGTGGTTGTGTTTGTGGTGTTCTCGCTATTCCTTCTGGTAACGCGTGACCTGGGGATTTCCAGCATTGCAATGGCGGTGGCTGCCATTGCCACATTCTTGGTGCTTACGTTCCCCTTGGCGTTGTTGGAAACGCCGAAATCGCGAAGACAGAGCACGCAGAGTATCATTGCTCTGTTCAAGCAGTGTTTTCCGGTGTTCATTGCGCTGTTCATGTATGCCCTTATCGACAACATGCCGAAGTTCGTTATGGAAACGGCGCTCAGCTACGACAACCAGCTGTATTTCAATGCGTTGTACTTCCCTGCGCAGGCTATCCTGCTCACGGTTGGTTTTGTGTATAAGCCGTTGTTGGTCCGTATGGCTCAGATGTGGGCCGATGCCGAAAAGCGCAATCGATTCCATCTGGTTATCCTTGCCATTGTGGCTATGGTCATCGCGCTTACGTTGGTGGTTATCTTCCTTATGGGTTGGATCGGCATCCCCATCATGAGCTTCATGTACGGCATCGATTTCGAGCAATTCAGGGGCTTGAGCTTCATCATGATTGCTGCAGGTGGCGTAACGGCCATTATCGACTTCCTATATCAGGTAATCACGGTGCTGCGCCGTCAGAAGTCGGTTATGAAGCTGTACGTTATTACCTTCGGTTTTTCGCTGTTCGTGCCCATCTTGCTCATTGATTTCACCGGCTTGCCGGGCGCCGTGATTGGCTATCTTATCGTTATGACCATTCTGATGGTGCTTCTGGTATGGGAGTACATCAGTATTTGCCTTGATCTTTCTAAGCATCCCGTTTCGCAAAAGCCTGCCCCTGTTTCTGTTGACGAATAGTGTTGGCGAAGCCTTGGTGGGCGTTGCTGCGATTGGCGGGGTGAAAATCTCCTCGAGTTAAAAGAAGCGGCATCCGCAGTCAACGCGGATGCCGCTTCTTTAATAGCTAGCAGCTTTGAGATTGTCTTGCGTTCTTCGGCGTCAGGAGCGTGCCAAGCCGTCCACGGAAAGAACCACACCAGAAATGTAGCTTGCCATGTCCGAGGCGAGGAACACGTAAGCGTTGGCGATGTCTTCCGGTTCCCCCATGCGACCAAGCGGAATGGTGGCGATAAGAGGATCGATGACCTCCTTGGGCAGAGCATCCACCATGTCGGTGTGCGTGACGCCTGGCGCCACTGCGTTGACACGAATCTGGTCGGCGGCAAGCTCGCGTGCGAGCGACTTCGTCAATCCGTTCACTGCGAACTTGGATGCGGGATAGGCGCAGCCGGAAGGCTGACCATAGATGCTGACCATAGAGCTCGTGTTGATGATGGCGCCGCCGCCTTGGGCGCGCATGAAAGGCGCAACTGCCTTGCAGCAATAGAACACGGCATTAACGTTGAGTGCCATGGTTTTATCGAATGCGGCGGGGTCGTAGTCGTAAATGGATTCGCGGGCGGAAACACCAGCGTTGTTGCCAAGGATGTCGATGCGGCCGAAGGCTTCGTTTACCTTCGCGAACTCTGCGGCGATGGAATCGGGATCCGTCATATCGGGCCAGATGCCCATTACCTCATAGTCGGGGTTGATTGCTTTCAGCTTTTCAACGGCTGCGCTTGCCGTTCCTTCGCGCGAGCCGCACAGAGCCACCTTGGCTCCGTTGTCCAAAAATGCCTTAACAATAGCGAATCCGATACCGCGTGTACCGCCAGTAACGATTGCGGTTTTTCCCTTGAGCAATTCCATGTCATCCTCCTTGGAGCGGAATGGGTACATCTGCATTCTTTCATTCAGGTGGAGAAGGGGAAGGTGAGCTTGGAGCGAGCGGAAGAACTTCACGGCTGTCGGCTGGTTATCCGATTCGAGAATAATTGTGTTGCTGGCTGTTTGTTTGGTAGATTGACGCCTTTTGCTACGGCGCTGATCGCCTGTTTGAGTGGCTCCGCTCTTGCAGCGCAAGCTGGGTGCCAGATTGACGCAGCCTTTGCCGCGTATGCCTACCGCCAGCCACCAGGATGGCGCAGTCCTTGTCGCGCATGTTTGCCGCCGGATTGGCGCCGGCAACTCCAGTCAGACGCGGTTGGGCAAAGTTAGCCGACGTCATGCGGGAAAAACACGCCGAACCCCCCCGGATTTCGTTGCCTTGACCACTACTAACCAATATCTAGCGATGCGCTTCCCCCGATAGGTAGGCATAATTCGCGCTAATGCTGCCGCGTAAAGGCAGTTGAGGATCTGAGAGGAGAGTAATAATGGCTATTTCGACTGAGATCGTAGGCAAGACCTTCGGACCGTTTGTGCGCGACTACACCTTCAAGGATTTGGAGATTTGCGCGTTGGGGTGCGGTGCTGGATGGGATGGCCGCGTTGATCTTGACTATGTTAACGAAGGCGATGCGAAAAACCCTGAGCTTAAGGTTCTGCCCATCTTTGCAGTACCGCTTACGGTTAACGAGGAAATGACCACTACGCTCGATTACGGTTTCGATTATTCCGGATCGCTGCATTACGGTATCGACGTTCATTTTCATGCGCCGTCCAAGATGGCTGACCACATTGAGACCTATGTAACCCAGGAAGCCATTTGGGATCGTGGCGAGGGACGCGGATCTCTTTCCAAGCAGGTAGGCAAGTCCTATTCTTCCGACGGTACGCATCTGTGCACGGTGGATACGTACGACTGCTGCATCTATGATGGCGGTTGGGGCGGCGAGCAGCCTCCGAAGGATGTTGTCGAGTATCCCGACCGTGAGCCCGACTTCGTTTACGAGGAAACCTATGGTCTGAATTGGCCTCTCGTGTATCGTTTGATGGGCGACTGGCATCAGCAGCACATCGACTGGTCCTACACCGAGCAGACTGGCCTTGAGCGTCCCATCGCTCATGGTGTAAGCAGCGCTGGCGTGGCAATGCGCCATACAATCTCCCTGCTGTTCCCTGGTCATCCCGAGGCAATGACTCGCTTCAAGTGCCGTTTCACTTCGCCGGTTCTTCCTGGCGTTCGTTTGCGCACTGAAGTTTGGAAGACCGCCGAGGGCGAGGCGAAGTTCCGTATGGTTAATGCCGACGCACCCGATTCCAAGCCGTTCCTGAACAGCTGCATTGTGGAGTGGGATGCTTCGCTTGCGTAGTGAATTATCTTTTTGAAAAAGTCCGCCGAAAATCGGCGGACTTTTTTGTATATAGCTCTCTTTCGTGAGATTTGCCCGATTGCTGTTGTCGGGCCGTGTGGTTTTTACAGGGGGCTGTTCCGTTGTCGTTGCTGGCGGCAGCAACGCCTTTCGCAGAGTCTGTTCTGCTAACCTGGCTTGCTCGTGTGGTTTTGTGTGGTTTGCCTTCTTGCTTTTTTTGGAGGGTCTGTCCTTTTCCTTCGCTAGGGGAGTTCACACGCTTTTCGTGGGACCTTGCTCCCGTCACAGCGATCTGCCTGTTGTGAAAACAATAATTCTGCTCCTTCTGCAACTTTTTTGCGATTGCGGATCCTTGCCTGCCCCTTAAAAGGCGGAAATGAGCCGCAAAACAAATAATTTGCTGCGCTTTTACAGCGTTATTGGCATTCGGTAGTCCCGCAGCAATCCGCAATCGCAAAAAAGTTGCAGTCTGGGTCAATTTTTTGTTTTCAGTCTCCCAGGGGCGGCTTTTTGGCGGTGCCATGGGTAGGGCGACTCGGCCGCGGCGCGCGCATCATCGGGAAGTTCAACAAAGTGGGGCTATGGGGAAAGTGGGCTACAGGGACAAAAAGCGTGCTCGGCTAGTCTATCGTTTACCCATGTGGGCAGTTCAGGGTAGGACTCGGAATGGCTCCAAGAGCAAAATGGCTCGAGTGCACTATTTCTATGATTTAAATTTGTTGGGTAAGTAAAATAAAAAAGCCTGCAACCAAAGTTGCAGGCTGAAAACTTGGTAGCCTCGATCGGATTCGAACCGACGATCTCCGCCTTGAGAGGGCGGCGTCCTAAACCGCTAGACGACGAGGCCATGAGCGCATATTGGCTGGGGTGGAAGGAGTCGAACCCTCACATACGGTACCAGAAACCGCTGTCCTACCATTAGACGACACCCCAATGAGTTGTGCGTTGCTTTCGCATCGCTTCCTCGGTGGTGTTACCCTTTGCCAAGGCGCGAATCAGTATATTACGGATCGGGGCATCCTCCGTCAACCCCCTTTTTTGAAAAAATTAGCCTATTTTGCAAGTAATCTACAAAACCCCAGGTAAATGGGGCGCTGGTGGGTCTTTTATGGAAAACCCCCATAGCGCAGTGCGTTCGCATACGATGAAAACACCTACCCACCGTTGCGTGGGTAGTTTGCTGTTTGTTGTTCATTGCTGGGCAAATTGCATCAAGCACTCTACGGAAGGGAAGCGCATGTCGCCTGACATTCTTATTGAAGCCCTAAAGGCGTTGCTGCTCGGTATCACCGAGGGCATTACCGAATGGCTTCCTATTTCTTCGACGGGTCATATGATCTTGGTCGACGAATTCGTGAAGCTCAATGTAAGCGATAAGTTCTTAGAGCTGTTTTTGGTGGTTATCCAGATTGGCTCCATCATGGCAGTTGTGGTTACCTTCTGGCATAAGCTGAATCCCATTTCGCGTACAAAGGACGAAACCGAGCGCCGCAACACGTGGCATATGTGGGGCATGGTTGTTATCGGCAGTATTCCTGCTGCGGTTTTGGGTCTTGCTCTGGACGACTGGGTCCACGATCATTTTTATAACGCTTATACCGTTGCCGCCATGCTTATTCTGTACGGCGTCATCTTCATTGTCCTGGAAGCGCACAACCGCAAGCGCGCTCGCGCGGTAATCGAATCGGCAGAGCAGCCTCGCGGCAAACATGCCCGCAAAATCGATGCGTCTGACCCTGAATCTGTTGAAGGCGCCCTGTTTCGCATCACCGATCCGTATGACATGGATTGGAAAACCGCTTTGAAGATCGGCTTCTTCGAGGTTTTGGCAATCGTTCCTGGCACCAGCCGTTCGGGTGCCACCATCATCGGCGGTATGTTGTGCGGCTGTTCTCGTACCGCTGCGGCAGAATTCACGTTCTTCTTGGCCATTCCTGTAATGTTTGGCTGGGGCATGGTTAAAGCCATCAAGTTCTTCTTGGCGGGCATTGCCATGACGCAGGTTGAGATTGTGGTCCTGGTGGTTGGCATCGTCTCCGCTTTTGCCATGGGCATGATTGCTATTCGCTTCCTGATGGGCTACATCAAGCAGAACGACTTTACCGTTTTCGGTGTGTATCGTATTTTTGTTGGTTTGGTTGTGTTGGGTTATTTCGGAACCAAGGCCCTTGGTATTTTCTAAGGAGTTGAATGGTATCCTTAAGCCATGAGCGAAGGAAGAAAACATACTCGGCGCAAAGCTCTTTCCGAAGAGGAAAAGGAGCAGTTGCGGGAACGGTCCAATAAGTGCATTTCTCGCTACTGCAATTACGCTGCGCTTGTCATCATCCTGGTGGCGCTTGCTTCCTACGTGGTGGGGAAGGGAGATGCGTTCTTCGGCCAGTTCGGCATTATGGTTTCCATCGCGTTATTGGCTATAGCGGCCATTAACGATCCAGCACGAAAATAGAACCTTTTCAGCGGCCCTTCGGGGCCGTTTTTTGTATGAACGGGTTCTAATGTTTCCAGCGTGTTTCAATAACGCCCAACTCGGGCAATAGCGGTGCAAGGAGGCTTATTGGCCTGGCGCTTTGTTATCATAGGCTAACAGCGCCTTTAGGGTGCGCTTATCGTCTTTTCGTGAAAGGAGTATGAGATGTCGGAAAAGAACGAGGCATTCGAGGAAATCGAGAAGCACCGTGCTGAGATCGATGCAATCGATCAAAAGCTCGTCGCTCTTCTGAATGAGCGAGCCGGTCATTCCCTGGACATCCGAGCCCTTAAGCCCGATGCCCATATGGGTCTGTATGACCCGAAACGCGAGGAAGAGATCTTTGCGCGCGTTGCAACGTACAACGAGGGCCCTCTGTATAACGAAAACCTTACTGAGATCTACCGTGGAATCCTTAAGGTTATGAAAGAGGTACCCTCACGTGATTAATCCACTTTCCTCACTCCCCAATTACGGCACTCGTACCAACGAGATCACCCTTTACGCTGGTCCCTGCTCTGTTGAATCTGAAGAGCAGTTCAATGAAGTAGCCGAATGCATTGCCGGCCTTGGCCTTGCCTGGATTCGCGGTGGTGCCTTCAAACCCCGCACGAACCCCCATTCGTTCCAGGGCTTGGGCGAAGAAGGCCTGCAGATCATGAAGGCTGGTGCTGAAAAGTACGGTCTGAAAACCCTCACCGAGGTAATGGATTCCGCTCATTGCGAAATGGTGCATTCCTATGTTGACGGTCTTCAGATCGGTGCTCGTAACATGCAGAACTTCAGCTTGCTGAAGAACGTTGGCAAGGTCACCGCGCAGTCTCACAAGATGGTGTTGCTGAAGCGCGGCCTTGCGGGCAGCATTTCCGAGTGGCTTTCCGCTACGGAATATCTGACCATGGGCGGCAACGACAACATCGTGCTGTGCGAGCGTGGCTTGCGCACCTTCGAAACTGCTACGCGCTTTACGCTTGATATTTCTGCTGTTCCGGTTATTCACAAGCAGTCGATATTCCCTGTTTGCGTGGATGTTTCGCATCCCGCTGGAGTACGCGACTTGGTGCCTTCTTTGGCATATGCCGCCGTCGCCGCTGGTTGCGACAGCATCATGATCGAGGTTCACCCGAACCCCACCGAAGCGCTTTCCGATGGTCCCCAGCAGCTTACGCCTGCTCAGTTCACCGAACTGGTAGCCCAGCTGCGCGAGATCGCCGCAGTATTCGGCAAGAAGATCGTTTAGGTTACGGCGTTCTACGAACGCCGTAACGTTTGCATGAGCCGCAACGACGCTGCGAGGCGCCCTGGTGGCGCGGGAACCTTTCAATCGGTCGGGGCGGCCGAAGGCCAGCCTCTTCCTCTTTCAAGGCTCCCGCACTCACCAGGGCGCCTCTCGCTGTTTTGCGCAGCAATGCGAGTTCGTTAACGCCCTTTCGGGCGTTTTTTATTTTTAAGTGAAGGAGCTGTCGGATAGGGACTGATGCTTTTGGTGCTCTCGGGCAATTTGCAAACAAGTTAGCGTTTGGGCGCGGAATGCTTGCTGCAAAGTGAAATGTGCCAAAAGTGCCTATCTTTTTAGATGCTTGCCGCAGGGAGAAAATCCCGTTCAATCAGGACGTTTTCCAAGTCCTATCAGCAAAAACAATGCTAAAGTCACTTGTATCATTCCAGGGGGAAAGGAAGATAATGAGCCTTCTGAAGAACGCGCAATCGCGAGTTGTTGCTGTGTTGGTTTCGCTGTTCTTGGGTTTTGTAATGCCCTGGGTTCTTCAGGCCAACCGGGACTTTCGTGGGGAAGCTCAATTTAAGTTCGACCCATCGGCTATGTTCGCCAGTACGATTGCTGAGGTTATTGTTAGCATCGTGTTTGTGGTGGTGTTCGTCGTTTCGCTTCTTTACCTCGCGAAACAATCGAGCTCTCGAAAGCTGCTTTTATTCGCAAGTGCCATATCTCTTGTTGCTTTCGTCGGATTCACCATGACATATTCGCTTTTCATTCATGGCAGCGTATACGGTTGGATTTACTACGCTCTTTTCCAAATGTTTCCTGGTCTAATTCTTGTAGTGGGGTACGCCACGGCCGCAATCATCTGCTCCCATCACAGGAGTTAGTCCCATTCGAACAAACCGTAGGGATACTGCGGATAGGGTGGGGCATTGCCGCTTGGCGCGGTAGAATAGCAACCCGAAATAAAACGTGAGTGCCGCGCAGGCCTTGAAGCCTGTGCGGTTTGTTGTGTTAGGACGAATTGCATGCCCATCGATCTTGATACCCTGAATGGCCCTCAGCGCGAAGCGGTGTTGTGCACGGAAGGTCCCCTGTTGGTTTTGGCGGGTGCCGGTTCCGGCAAAACCCGCGTGCTTACTCATCGCATTGCCCATTTGGTGGAAGATCTGAACGTTGCCCCTTGGCAAATCATGGCCATCACGTTTACCAATAAGGCTGCTGCTGAAATGCGCGAGCGTTTGCAGAGCCTTATCGGCGGCGGCGCGCGCGGCATGTGGGTTTCCACCTTCCACAGCATGTGCGTGCGTATCCTGCGCACCGACTGCGAACGTGTAGGGTTCGCCAAGGGCTTCACCATCTACGACGACAGCGATTCGAAGCGTCTGGTCGAGCAGATCATGGATGAGCTCAATATCGACAAGAAGCGCTATCCCATCCCTGCGCTTCGTAACCGTATTTCACAGGCGAAGAACGACCTGCAGGTAGCAGAGGTATTCGCCGAAAAGACATCCGACCAGGTAGGTCAGGTGGCGGCTCGCGTGTACACGCGCCTACAGGAGCGCCTGCGCCAGCTAAACGCCTTCGACTTCGACGACTTGTTGCTGTACACCTGGCTTCTGTTGAAGAACCACCCCGATGTGTTGACTGCCTATCAGAACCGCTTCCGCTACCTGATGGTGGACGAATACCAGGACACCAACCATGCGCAGTATGTACTTACCCAGCTCTTGGCGGCGGCACATAAGAACATCATGGTAGTAGGCGACGACGACCAGTCGATTTACTCGTGGCGTGGCGCCGACCTGCGCAATATCCTCGATTTCGAGAAGGACTACCCGGAAGCCCGTGTGGTGAAGCTGGAAGAAAACTATCGCTCCATGGGCAATATCCTGGCAGCGGCAAATGCGGTTATTGCCAACAACCTTACGCGCAAACCCAAAAAGCTGTTCACTTCAAAGCCCGCAGGCGACAAGATCTCGGTGTACAGCGCAACCGATGAACGCGACGAAGGCCGTTGGATCGCTTCGGAAATCGAACACCAGCATGGCGAAGGTATGTCGTACAACCAAATTGCTGTGTTCTACCGCACCAATGCGCAGAGCCGTATGCTCGAAGATATGCTGATGCGTGCCGGTGTGCCGTATAGGTTGATCGGCGGTACGCGCTTCTTCGATCGTGCGGAAATCCGCGACGTAATGGCGTACTTGAACTTGGTGGTCAACCCCGCTAACGATGTTGCCGCTCATCGCGTTATCAATGTGCCCAAGCGCGGCATTGGCAAAACCACGGTAGAGCACATCGACTACGTCGCTCGCGAAACGGGTATTACATTCTTGCAGGCTGCCGAGCTGTGCATTGCCGACGATCAAATACGCTCCGCAACGCGCAAGGCAATCGCGGAATTCGTGGCGCTCATCCACGAGGCACAGGGCTATGCCGGCGATCTGCGCAAGGTGGTCGAAGCCATCGTGAGCAAGGCTGGCCTTATTCGTGCCCTTGAAGCGGAAAACTCCGACGATGCCGCTGGTCGCATCGAGAACATCCAGGAGCTTTTTGGCGTAGTAGACGAATATTCCCAAACGCACGACGATGCCGACGCGTTGTTCGAGCCGCCCACGTCAGAAGATGCGCCCGAGGCAGACGACGAGCCGCCCGTACGCACTTTCCAAGCAAATTCCTTGCCTGATTTCGTGGAATGGGTAACGTTGCGTACCGACATGGACACGGTGGCGGAAGACGGCGAAGCCATTACCATGATGACCATTCATGCCGCAAAGGGCCTGGAATTCGATTGCGTATTCGTGGCGGGCATGGAAGAATCGCTGTTCCCTCACGGAAATTCATCTCAGGATTCGCAAGGCCTGGAAGAAGAGCGCCGCTTGGCTTACGTTGCCATTACCCGTGCGCGCAAGAAGCTCTACCTTACCAACGCCTTCACCCGTCAGATCTTCGGTCAGTCAAGCGCCAACCCGCCTTCGCGCTTCATCGGTGAAATTCCGCTTGAATTGCGCAAGGGCATCGGAATGGGCTCTGCAGGATTTTCTGGTTCGGGTTGGGAAAAGCGCGGTAGCCGTCGCGGCATTGCCGGCTCTGGTTCCGAGGCGGGCGGCGGTCGCGTGTTCGGTCAGTCGAGCGCTTCAGGGTCGCGCCCTCGTCAGCAGACGCGCCCTGCGGTGAAGCCCGAAGCCCAGAAGAAGGCAGCGGCGAAGATGACGTTTGCCAAGGGCGATACGGTAGACCACAAGGTATTTGGCCGCGGCACCATTACCAAGGTGGACGGCGATACGCTGCATGTGCGCTTCAGCCGCACAGGCCAAACCAAGAAGCTGCTGAAGGACTACGCGCCTATCGTGAAGATTGGTTGATGCTGCGAAGGAGCTGGACGGCAAATGCCCTAGAAGGCTTTCGGCGAAGGCTGCACGTCTACGTGCGGCCTTCTTTCATTTCGCGTTACAATAGATAAGTTCTACACGTTTGCGCGCACCGAAGCGCGCTTGTTGAGGAGGCTACATGGCTAACCAGGTTTTTATCGTAGGTCATAAGAACCCAGACAACGATTCCATCGCAGCAGCGGTGAGCTACGCATATTTGAAGAACGCCCTTGAGGCAAAGAAGGCTGAGCCGGAGGCAGAATATGTTGCCTGCTGCCTGGGCCCGCTTCCTCAGGAATCCGCGACCATTCTCGAGCAGGTTGGCCTGCCCGCTCCGAAGCTTATCGAAAAGGTAGGCGAAGGCGACAAGGTTATCCTGGTAGACCACAATGAGTCCACCCAGATGGTTGATGGCATTTCCGATGCTGAAATCGTTGAGGTTGTAGACCATCATCGTATCGCTGGCGATGTGGTTACCGGCAACCCCATCCTGTACCTGAACATCCCCGTTGGCTCTACGGCAACTATCGTAACCAAGCTCTATGAGCAGCTTGGTGTTGAGGTAACCCCCGCTATTGCTACGGTGCTTCTTTCCGCGATTATGACCGATACCGTAATTACCAAGAGCCCTACCTGCACCGATTACGACTTGGTTCAGGCGGAAAAGCTTGGCGCCATCATTGGCAAGAAGCCTACCGAATTCGGTCTTGAGGTATTCAAGATGCGCGGCGGCGACAACGATCTTTCCGTTGAAGAGCTGTGCACGCACGACTCCAAAGAATTCAAGAAGGGTGACGACGTATATATGGTTGCCCAGCACGAAACGGTAACGCTCGATGTTGCCATGGAGCGCGAGGCTGAATACCGTGAGTTCCTGCGTCAGAAGGTTGCCGAAAACGGCTACAAGTTTGCTCTTTTGCTTGTTACCGACATCTTCAACGAGGGTTCCAAGTTCATCTGCGAAGGTGACGTTGCTCCCGTATCCGAGGCATTTGGCATCGACGCTACGAAGGCCGAATGGGTAGACGGCATCCTGTCTCGCAAGAAGCAGGTTATTCCTCCGCTGTCTTAAGTAGTTGCGGCGTTCTGCGGACGCCGCAACGGACGGTTGAGATGACCTGACGCTGCGAGGCCTGCGGTTGCGCCGTTCTGTCGAAACGGCGGAAGACTTACGAGACGCAATGACGCTGCGAGGCGCCCTGGTGGCACAGGAACCTTTCAATCGGTCGGGGTGGCCGAAGGCCAACCCCTTCCTCTTTCAAGGTCCCTGTACTCACCAGGGCGCCTCTCGCTTTTTCACTGGCGCATGCCCGGGCTTTTAATAAACGCCCTTGCAGCTAGCCCCTGCCGTACGGGCTGGTTGAAAGCCGCTTGGGAGTTTTTCGTTTCTGTCGGTTAATTTCGCGTCGGACCGGACTTTTCGTTCGCTATGCTTTTCGTCAATCGCTAACCATATGCAACGCATTGCGCTTGGCTGGTGTTTTCCCGTAAACGGCGAAAGGGGAAATCGATGACGAAAAGAAGAAAAGCCATAGCAATCGCGCTGTCCGTGTTGGTCCTTGTACTCGTTGCTCTTGTTGCGGTAAACCGCTATGTTTCCGATTCGTTCACCTTGCTGGTTTACGAAGAGGGTAAGCCGATAGCGGATCCATCGCTTAATGTGCCGGAGAATGCACGGCTGACCGAGGCTTACTCTTCCAAGGGACATATCCGCGAGCATGATAGCCGAGGCGATTTGATCCAGAGCGATTTCGTTTTTTGGCTTCCTGTCACCGTAAATGCGATAAAGGCTCCTAAGCAGGTTATTTATCGGGTCCTTGATGATGATATGGGGATTTCATTGCCCAATGGAAGCAAGGGTTCGAATCTTGTTGTTTCAGGTAAAGATGCAACGGGCTATATGCAGACGTGGTTCTATGTTGCAACACATGAAAAATCGGACGGATATTACGCTGAAATTCCTAACTTAGAGGAAACGACTATTGCTGAACTGCAAAACCCGTATTTGGAAGTCGAAGTCGAGTATTACGATGGGGCAGTGAGCAAAAAGAAGTACTCGTTTTTCCCAGACGAGAAAAACGAGTACGGTTTTTTAGATGGTTTGATTGTTTCTGAATGCACCGAATAGCGCTTGGATACACAGATGCGATATGTTGCTAGATTAAGTATTCAGCCCTCAAGATCATTTCGCCCATTCCAGATACGTATAGGCCGGCTGTCTTCCAGTTTGAAATTCTCCGAGGTTGATCTTGTAAAAGAGTCCTTCTCAGTGCTTGCAATTAAATTGCCGTCTTTGCCCAGCAAAGTTGCATGACAGATTGGTTCGTGCTGATGCCTTGTGTCGGGTAGGACGGAGTAAATTTGGTGCAATCTTTACGGAGTAAAGCTTGGGCCTTACTCCGTAAAGAGACATTCGGCTGTTTCGTTGGTGCCGTTTTCGAGATAAGCGGTTGCGATGAGCGATTTATTGTCCAAGACGCTTTTTGCAATATCGCATAGCTCACTGTTGCTTGCGTTTTCGCTAGCGGTGATGGACACCTCGATATTAAGAGCTATTGTTGCATTACCGTTGTTGGTTATCGCTGCATCTCCTGTACTGCCGAGTTCACCATTGTTTAAGATGTAATAGTTTCCAATTCCTGGGGAGTAAAGCTTAGTGTTTTCCGCATTGGTGTTATAAGTGACGCGTTCGATGCCTGTAATGCTCCATGTCAGGTTCGCTTCAAAGGTTACGGAGGCTTTTCCATCGCCTGTATTTTGTATTGCTTTTACGGGCAAATCGTCAAGTGACGCGCTGGTATCGGTTGCGAAGTCGATGGCATGGGCCTCTGGGATTTGATGCATTGGTAAAACTACCGATCCGAAGAGAAGGGCGGAAGCCGTGATAACGCAAGCCAGTGCAGCAGCGATTTTCTTTCGTGCTCGGTGGAGGCGCGCGCGAATGCTGGATTCCCCAACGCCTTTAAGTGAAGCAATTTCCTTCGTTGAATAACCATCGCGATAATAAAGACGCAATGTTTCTTTTAGCTCTTCAGATAGTGACTCGACTGCATCATGGAGCTTTTCGCAGTCGGTCGTGCTGTCCTGCTCGGGTTTGTCGTGAAGAGCTGGGTCATAAGGTGTACGTGGGTGCCTGTTTTCATATCGATGGGTGTTTTTGCTACGATGCAGCGCTGTCCGTATGAGCCAGGCTTTCATGTGCTCGTTGTTTTTAAAGGGTTCTTTTCTGCTTAGTAGGGCAATAAGCACTTCTTGGCATACGTCTTCAGTATCTTCTTTCGATTTGCAGCGACTAAGAGCTAGGGAGTGCAGCATCTCCCCATAAAGCTTGATTGCTCGCTCTGCTTCAAGTGTCCGTTCTATGTTGACGTTTGAGGGTATTGCTGTTCCTTTCAACGAAGTGCTAGTGCAAATACACCGCATTCCTCGAAAAGGTTACATTGCGTGAAAAAATCAAGAGAATATTAAATATTGCCTGACGGAGGAATTGAGCAATCGCATCTATATTCATGTGGTACCACTTTCAATGCAACATATTCCCTCCTTTTGTTGTTTTGCTTGTATGGCGACTCGAAAATAGGAGGAAAAATGCTTCGAATGGCTAAAAGGTATGGATGTAAGTATCCGAATGTTTTCTTAGTGGTCTTGTTCGCGGTGCTTATTGCATCGATGACAGGGTATTGCTCTTTTGCGTATGCAGAGGATGGTGGGGCGGCCTTTAAAGACAACTACGGCATAGACATCAACACCGATTTTGCCGGTGTGGCTATCTATCCGATGGAGATTCTCGATTCACCTAACGTCAACATGATTTATCGAAAAGGGTAGCAATGAAGCTGCGGGCATTCTACTTGATTCTTTTAGTTGCGCTGTGCGTCTCGTTGCTGCCGAGTTGCTCTGCATTTGCGGGAAAAGCCGCGATTGGGGTCATCGAAACTTCGGGAAGCGATGCGACGAGCCAAATCGTTCTGTTCGATAAAGACCTTAATAAGGTTTCTGGCTTTCCATTGGTTGAAGCTAGCCTGAATAGTGTTTTCTATGATCCTGTGGTTAACCAAGGCATTCTTTACGCAATCCCTCAAGGGTATGCACAAGAAAAAGAAGCCAGAAAAGTTTTAGGCATCAGCATTCAGGATGGATCCGTAGCTGATTATTCGATCGATCAGCCCGCAATGAATTCCGCTGCGGTGTCTGAGCGCTACATTTTTGCCTGCAATACGCTCAATGGGGTTTCGTATATCAGTCGATGCGAGAAAAAGTCCAATCAGGTTATTTCAATCGAAGAGGACAATTCGTACGTCTCGTACCTACTCGTGAAAGACAATAAGCTCTATTCCTTCTCCTCAAGCTTGGATGGAGGAGAATCGTGGATTGACTGCTATGACTTCGACTTGAATCGAATCTTCAGAATTGAAACTACCGAATATGGATCGGGTGTTTATCGCTCGTGTGTTGATGGGGACTCTATTTACTTCGTTTCCCTCGTTTCAGGCGAGGGAGAAAGTTGCGGCGCTGTTTTTGAGCTTAATACGGCAACTGGGGAAATAAAGAAGCTTGATGTTCCTGATGATCCCATCGATGTGGAACTATACGATGGGAAGCTGTATGTGACGCATGGCAACATGGTTGAGAGGTCCGATTACTCTGCTGTGACCATCGTGAATCACGAAGGGGAAATGGGTACTTTCCACTTCAATCATGGCGCAGTGCAGACGGTAGTGAACGAAGATGGCGTTTACGTTCTGGATAGCCGTACCATCTATTGTTATTCTCTGGATGGTTTAAAGCAAGTCGGGGAGGTGAGCATCGATTCTTTCTGGAATCAACATCACTATATTTCGGGTTTGTTTTCCTTTGCTGGCTGAGTCGGTGTCTGGCGAATACGGGATAGGCATCCCTTGCAACAAAAAACGCCCACTCCGCTGATGCGGGGCGGGCGTTTTGGTTGGTAAGGGAAGTGTTTGTTGCTTACTTCAAGTCTTCCAGCTTGCCGTGCTTTTCGTAGCGGGTAAGACGGCTGATCTTGTTGTCATCGTCTACGAATACCACGTGAGGTGCGTGCTCCGGGTCGGTGAATTCTTCGGGAGTCATTTGACAGTAGTTCATGATGATCACCTTGTCGCCCACGGTAACCAGGTGAGCAGCTGCGCCATTCAGACAGATTACGCCACTGCCAGGCTCGCCGGCAATAACATAGGTTTCAAGACGATTGCCGTTATTGCAATCGGAGATAGTAACCAGTTCGTATTCCTGGATGCCGGCTGCTTCCATCAGTTCAGAGTCGATGGTGATGGAGCCGATGTAATCAAGTTCCGCCTGGGTGACGGTTGCACGATGAATTTTGCCCTTAAGCACATTCAGCAGCATAAGGTTTGAACCTTCCTTCTTCGCATGATGTTCCACTCGAGGTTTCACTGCGTAGTAGCCATTATGCGCGGTTGCGCATAACCTGCCGTATTCTTGCGCAATATTGCGCTGCGTGCAAGCTTATTCGTCAAAATCGAACAAGTAATTGTCGATAAGGCGAGTTTTTCCGATGTAAACGGCAATAGCAACCAGGCCAGATTCGTCGAGCGAATCAACGGGCTGCATGTTGCCCAGGTCAACTACTTCGATGTAATCAATCTGTGCCAAAGGCTCCGCTTCGATGATTTCGCGAACAGCGGTGCGAACGATGTCTGCATTGCGCTCGCCGCCTTCAATAAGATCCTGTGCTGCGAAGATGGAGCGGGAAAGGCACAGCGCCGCCTTGCGCTCTTCTGCGGAAAGGTAGCTGTTGCGTGAGCTCTTTGCCAGGCCGTCTTCTTCGCGAACGATGGGGCAGCCATATACCTTCACGTTCATGTTGAGATCGGAAACCATGCGCTTGATGATGGCAAGCTGCTGGGCGTCCTTCTGACCGAAGAATGCCTTGTCGGGTTGCACGATGTTGAACAGCTTGTTTACAACCGTACAAACGCCACGGAAATGGCCAGGACGCTTTGCGCCGCACAGGGTATCGGTCAGGGTTTCCATAACCACATAGGTGTTGTAGTTCTTGGGGTACATCTCTTCCGGCTCGGGATGAAACACCACGCTAACGCCCTTGGATTCTGCGATAGCCGCATCGCGCTCCAGGTCGCGAGGGTAGTTGTCGTAGTCTTCGTTGGGGCCGAACTGGATGGGGTTTACGAAAACGCTGGTAACTACGCGGTCGCATTCCTTCACAGCGCGCTCCATCAGCGACATGTGGCCTTCGTGCAATGCGCCCATGGTGGGCGTAAGGCCAATGGTGAGCCCCTCAGCTTTCCATTCGGCAACCTGTGCCTTCATCTCGGCAACAGTGGTGATGATTTTCATTCTGTTCCTTTCGTCGTTCTGCAGAACGACGAAGGATCGCATAAGACGTCCTGATGCTGCGCGGCGCCCCAATAAATATCTTGCCCCCCAATCGTCGCTCACGTACTAAGTACGCTTCGCTCCTTTCTCGGGGCAATCTATCTTATTGGATGCGCCGCTTGCTGACGTGTATGCAATCCCTCGCTTGATTTCCGTTGGTACTAGGATAGCGCTCTTTAAAAGAAAAGGCCGAGTTTGCCCTCAGCCTTTTCTTTTAGTTAATAAAGTTTTTCCAGGGCTTCTTCGTCGATTTTGAAGGTGTGCTCTTCGGAAGGGAAGGTGCCCGCCTTGACCTCTTCATCGTACGTCTTGAAGGCGGCGGTCATCTGTGGGCCAATAGTGCCGAAGTGCTTTACGAACTTGGGCTTGAAGTCGCTGAACAGGGCCAGCATATCCTGATATACCAGAACCTGGCCGTCGCAACCTGCACCTGCGCCGATGCCAATGGTGGGGATGTCGAGCTTTTCGGAGATGATGGCGGCAAGCTTTGCGGGAACGCATTCCAGAACAACAGCAAATGCGCCTGCCTCCTGAACCGCCAAAGCATCGTCGACCATCTGCTGGGCCGCTTCTGCTGTTTTTCCTTGAACCTTGAAGCCGCCGAAAGCGTTTACAGACTGAGGAGTAAGGCCGATGTGGGCACATACGGGGATGCCCGCCTTAGTGATAGCCTTAATCTGTTCGGCAACGCGTACGCCACCTTCGAGCTTTACTGCGTTGGCGCGGCCTTCCTTCATCAGGCGGCCAGCGTTGATAACGGCTTGCTCAATCGATACCTCATAGCTCATGAATGGCATGTCGGCAACAACAAGCGCATTCTTGGCGCCACGGGAAACGGCGGCAGTGTGATGGATCATATCTTCCATCGTTACCGAAAGCGTGTCTTCGTAGCCGAGCATAACCATGCCCAAGGAATCTCCGACAAGGATCGAATTGATTCCCGCTTCGTCAACCAACTTTGCGGTGGAGTAGTCGTAAGCAGTCAACATAGAGATCTTGGTGCCCTCATTCTTCATCTTCTTGAATGTGGCAACAGTATTCTTCATGTTCCCCTTCTTTCTCTTACGTTGTGCAGCTCCATACTATATATAAGTAACGCGCTGCACCTTGAAGGCGAAGCGCGCGTCGGAACTGCGTTGTTTCGATGTCTGTATTGTACACGCAGCCTTGTGTTTCGGAATGGTTTCGGGAATGTTTTGCCGTTCGGCATCTATAAGCGGCAAATAGCTCTTCTCGTATCGGATAAAAAAGTCCAGAATTATTTGAAAAATGGAGGGGGATCGATGATGATCTCTGATGAATTCATTAATTTACCTGCGAAAACAGATTGTGAAGAGATAGATACGCCCGGGTGCGTGGCGTTTGACAAGGTATATACCCGGTGATAAAGTTCATTTTCGCGTTTCGGGTAGAAGCGTATGTTTTCGCGTGCGTATCTGCAGAACGCACAGAAAGCAAAGTTAGTAAGTGATAGTAAAGAAAAGGAGCTGAAGCTTTGCCTACTATCAATCAGTTGGTCCGTAAGGGCCGCGCCAAGCAGGTCGATAAGCAGAAGACCCCGGCGCTCAAGGGCAACCCCCAGAAGCGTGGCGTTTGCACCCGCGTGTACACCACCACCCCTAAGAAGCCTAACTCGGCACTTCGTAAGGTTGCTCGTGTCCGTCTCGTAAACGGCATGGAAGTTACCGCATACATCCCCGGTGAAGGTCACAACCTCCAGGAGCACTCCATGGTGCTTATCCGCGGCGGTCGTGTAAAGGACCTTCCTGGTGTTCGTTATAAGATCATCCGCGCTGCTCTCGACTGCGCAGCTGTCGACAGCCGTCGTCAGGCACGCAGCCGCTATGGCGCTAAGAAGCCCAAGAACTAAGTAACCCTCGCGATTCAGTTAGTCGCATAAACCGAAAGGAAGATATATGCCGCGTCGTGCAGCAGCAGTCCGCCGCGAAACGCAGCCGGACGCTAAGTACAACAACCGTTTGGTCACGCAGCTGATCAACAAGGTGTTGCTTGACGGTAAGAAGTCTACCGCAGAAGGTATCGTTTACGATGCATTCGACATCGTTGCAGAGAAGACCGGCCAGGATGCCCTGACCGTATTCAAGAAGGCAATGGACAACATCCGCCCCACGCTCGAGGTTAAGCCCAAGCGTGTTGGTGGCGCTACCTACCAGGTGCCTATGGAGGTTAACTCCCGTCGCGCAACCACCCTCGCTATCCGCTGGATGGTTGACTTCTCCCGCAAGCGCAAGGAAAACACCATGAAGGAGCGTCTTGCAGGCGAAATCATGGACGCAGCCGAAAACACCGGCGCATCCATCAAGAAGCGCGAAGACCTCTACAAGATGGCAGAATCCAACCGTGCATTCTCGCACTATCGTTGGTAGGAGAAGGAATAATGGCTAAGACTTCTCTGGAGCATACTCGCAACATCGGCATCATGGCTCACATCGATGCCGGTAAAACCACCACTACCGAGCGTATCCTGTACTACACGGGCAAGACGCACAAGATCGGTGAGGTTCATGATGGCGCAGCTACCATGGACTGGATGGTTCAGGAGCAGGAGCGCGGCGTAACCATTACCGCTGCAGCTACCACCTGCTTCTGGAAGAAGGATGGTCAGGAATACCGCTTCCAGATCATCGACACCCCCGGCCACGTAGACTTCACCGCTGAGGTAGAGCGCTCCCTGCGCGTACTCGACGGCTCTGTGGCTGTATTCGATGCAGTTGCTGGCGTACAGCCTCAGTCCGAAACCGTATGGCGTCAGGCTGACCGCTATGGTGTACCCCGCATTGCTTACATCAACAAGTACGACCGTGTTGGCGCTGACTTCTTCCATGCAATTCAGACCATGCGCGACCGTCTTGACGCACCTGCTGTTGCTGCTCAGATGCCCATGGGCGCTGAGGACAACTTCTGGGGCGTAATCGACCTGGTTACCATGACCGCATGGGACTTCAAGGCCGACGACAAGGGCATGACCTACCCTGAGCCCATGGACGAGATCCCCGCTGAGTTCAAGGAAGATGCAGAGCTCTATCATCAGGAACTTCTCGAAGCAGCTGCAGACTGCGACGACGACCTGATGGAAAAGGTCCTCATGGAAGAGGAAGTATCCGTTGAGGAACTCAAGGCTGCTATCCGCAAGGGCACCATCGCTTGCAAGCTTCATCCTGTATTCGTAGGTTCTTCCTACAAGAACAAGGGTGTTCAGGAGCTGCTCGACGCTGTTGTTGATTACATGCCTTCTCCTCTCGACGTTCCTGCCATTAAGGGCACCAACCCCGAGACCGGCGAAGAAGACGAGCGTCCTTCCGATCCGAAGGCTCCCTTCTCTTCCCTGGCATTCAAGATCATGACCGACCCGTTCGTTGGTAAGCTCACCTACCTGCGTGTATACTCCGGTACTCTCGAGTCCGGCTCCTACGTGGTAAACGCTTCCAAGGACAAGAAAGAACGCATCGGTCGTCTTCTGCAGATGCACTCCAACAACCGTATCGACGTTGATACCTGCTCCGCTGGCGACATTGTTGCTGTAGTTGGTTTGAAGAACACCACCACTGGTGACACGCTCTGCGACGAGAATGCTCCTATCATTCTCGAGTCCATGCAGTTTGCTGATCCTGTTATCGACATTGCTGTTGAGCCTAAGACCAAGGCAGAGCAGGATAAGATGAGCATCGCTCTTCAGAAGCTCGCTGAGGAAGACCCGACGTTCCGTGTTTCCACCAACCACGAAACCGGTCAGACCATCATCGCTGGCATGGGTGAGCTTCACCTCGAAATCATCGTTGACCGTCTGCTCCGCGAGTTCAAGGTTGAGGCTAACGTTGGTAAGCCCCAGGTTGCTTACCGTGAGCGTCCTGGTCATGAAGTGCTCAACGCTGAGGGCAAGTTCGTTCGTCAGTCCGGTGGTCGTGGTCAGTATGGTCATGCCATCATCAACATGTATCCGCAGGAAGCTGGCGCTGGCTATGTCTTTGAGAACAAGATCGTTGGCGGTGTAGTTCCCAAGGAATACATCCCCGCTATTGACAAGGGCATTCAGGAAGCACTCAACTCTGGCGTTCTGGCTGGTTACCCTGTTGAGGACATCAAGGTTGAGCTCATCGACGGTTCTTACCACGATGTAGACTCCTCCGAAGCTGCATTTAAGGTTGCTGGCTCTATGGCAATCAAGGATGCACTGAAGAAGTCCGATCCTGTTATCCTCGAGCCTGTTATGGCTGTTGAGGTTGAGACTCCTGAAGAGTACACCGGCTTCGTTATGGGCGATATCCCCAGCCGCCGTGGTCTCATCCAGGGCCAGGAGCAGCGTGGCAACGCAGTTTGCATCTCTGCTAAGGTTCCGCTGAGCCAGATGTTCGGTTATGCAACCGACCTGCGCAGTGGCACCCAGGGTCGCGCTACGTACACCATGCAGTTCGACACCTACGAGCCCGTGCCCAAGAACGTGGCAGAAGAGATTATCAGCAAGGCTGGTGGCAACGCTTAAGCCCTCGGGCTCAAAGCTTTCCCACCGCTCACTATGGAGGTAAAAGTGGCTAAAGAGAATATCCGCATCCGCTTGAAGGGTTACGATCATGAGATCGTGGATCAGTCCACCAAGCTCATCGTAGACACCGCTCAGAAGACGGGTGCTAAGGTTTCCGGTCCTATTCCGCTGCCGACCGAGCGCAACCTGTATTGCGTAGTTAAGGGTCCGCACGTAAACAAGGACTCTCGCGAGCAGTTTGAAATGCGCACTCATAAGCGCCTGATCGACATCCTGGATCCGACCCCTTCCACGGTTGATTCCTTGATGCGTCTCGATCTTCCTGCTGGCGTTGACATCGAGATCAAGCTGTAGGGGAGTGTGATACTGAATGATTAACGCTATCTACGGTACCAAGATCGGCATGACCCAGCTCTTCGACGAAGACGGCCAGGTTACGCCCGTTACGGTTATCAAGGCAGACCCCAACAAGGTATGCCAGGTTAAGACCGCTGCTACCGATGGCTACGAAGCTGTTCAGCTCGGCTTCGGCACCATCAAGGAAAAGAAGGTCAACAAGCCCATGGCTGGCCATTTCGCCAAGCAGGGTGTTGAGCCTGTTCGCCATCTTCGCGAGGTTCGCGTAGAGGATGCTTCCGAGCATGCTATTGGCGAAGAAGTTACCGTTGCTGCATTCGCTGAGGTGAAGAAGGTAGACGTAACCGGTACTTCTAAGGGTAAGGGCTTCGCAGGTGTTATGCGTCGTTACAATTTCGCAGGCGGCCCTGGCGGACACGGTGCACACTTCCATCGTGCTCCCGGTTCCGTTGGCCAGTGCGCATATCCTTCCCGTGTGTTCAAGGGCGTTCGCCTTCCGGGTCACATGGGTTGCGATACCGTTACGACCAAGAACCTTGAAGTAATCCGCGTTGACGAAGAGGCGAACCTCATCATGCTCAAGGGTGCAGTTCCCGGCGGCAAGAATGGCGTAGTTCGCGTTCGCATGGCGTAAGAACGGTGCGAAGGAGTTTATAAATTATGGCAACTATTGAAATGAAGGACGCGAGCGGCAAGAAGGTCAAAGACGCCGAGCTTTCCGCAGCAGTCTTCGAGATTGAGCCTAACGTGCATGTTATGCACGAAGTGGTTCGCTCCCAGCGCGCTGCAAGGCGCCAGGGAACCCACGACACCTTGACCCGCGGTCAGGTTCGTGGCGGCGGCAAGAAGCCTTGGCGCCAGAAGGGTACTGGCCGTGCTCGTCAGGGTACGATCCGTGCTCCTCAATGGGCAGGCGGCGGCACCGTATTCGGTCCTCATCCCCGCTCTTATGCTTTCAAGGTACCTGCCAAGGTTGTAAAGCTGGCTATGCGCTCTGCGCTTTCCGCTAAGCTTGCTGACGGCGAGATCGTTGTTGTTGACCAGCTTTCTTTCGAGAAGCCTTCCACCAAGCAGGCTGCTGAAGTGCTGAAGAACCTCGGTCTTGAGGGTCGCGTTACCATCATCGTTCCCGATGAGGACGTGAACACCTTCCTGTCTTTCCGCAACCTCTCCAAGGTTCGCGTGATTGGCGTTTCCGAGCTCAACACGCTCGACTTCATCGATAACAAGGCACTCGTTCTTACCGACGCTGCCCTGACCCGCATCGAGGAGGTGCTTGCATAATGAAGGATCCCCGCGAGGTAATCATTCGCCCGATCATTTCGGAGCACTCTTATGAAGGCATGGAAAACAATGTCTATACCTTCGAGGTAGCAAAGTCTGCTAACAAGATCGAGATTGCTCAGGCAATCGAGGCTATCTTCGATGTAAAGGTCGTTAAGGTTAACACCATTAACGTTAAGGCTAAGCCGAAGCGCGTTCGCTATCAGCTTGGTAAGACCCGCACCTGGAAGAAGGCCATGGTTACGGTTGCTGAAGGCGACCAGATCGAGATCTTCGCTCAGGCATAGGCTGTCTAGCAAAGAACCGCTCTTCGGAGCGGTTCTTTTTTGCCCTGGAATTGCTGTTGCATTCCGGGGCTTTTCTTTTTTCGCCATCTTAGAGGCAAGGGTGTACGCTTAGCTGGTACGCCAAGGAGGTACCAATGCTGCAGGATATAGCGCCTTATTCTTTTTGCAATGATTTTGCATGGATCAATCCAGAGCCTACAGACAGGGTCCTCGTGTACCGAGGCTCCACTGTTCTTGTTTCGATTGACACTGCCCCTCAGAACTCTTCAGAGGACGCCAGGGAAGGCACGTTGCGCTTTCCGACATATAAGATGCTTTCCGATATCGGTGCTGTGGTTTCCGATTCCGCAGAAGTAATTCAGCGAGCTGACGGAAAGGCACCTGAGGCGGTGTTTCTTTTCACCGTCGGCGATACTGGATACTTTCGTTGCGAGACAGATTGCAGTGTTCTTGACGAATTAATCGAAGACAGTTGTTCCGTGCGTACCGATGATTCATGTGCCCAGGCTAAATGGCAATTTATACCGATTTCCCAGCTCAAGCAATTCGGTCCGAAGCATAGGGCGTTTGCTGGGCTAGTAGGTTACGAATACGGCACCTGGTATGCAACGCGTAGATTCTGTGGCCGTTGTGGAACTCCATTGGTGCACGACATGGTGGAGCGCATGGTGCGATGCCCTCAATGTGGTGCAATGGAATTCCCCAAGCTCTTTCCAGCGGTAATCGTGGGTATTGTTGACACTCAGCGTAACAAGATTCTTGTGTCCCGTTATGCGAACCGTGAATACAAGCGCTATGCCCTTATCGCCGGGTTCTGCGAGATGGGAGAAACCGTCGAAGAAACTGTTCACCGAGAAGTAATGGAGGAAGTGAGGCTTAGGGTGAAGAGTCTTCGCTACTACAAAAGTCAGCCATGGCCTCCTTCTTCATCGCTGCTCTTTGGCTTCTTTTGCGAGCTTGATGGTTCGAATTGTATCAAGCTCGACGACCATGAATTAGAGAGTGCCGAGTGGATAGACAGAGATAAGCTTCCTTGCGATGAAGACTATTCGTTAACGCGAGACATGATGCAGGTTCTCCGTGACGGAAGGGAACTAGACTATTAATTCTCTACCTACCTAGCGGTTATGGGCTTTCCGTATACGCTTTCAATCGTTGTCTTTCAGCGAGGAGCGTGTAGAGGGCCTGACCAGTCTTGCTTAAACCCTGCTTTGCAGAAATTAAAAACGGGTGCTCGAGAGTATCGAGCACCCGTTTTGCGTGGTGGGACAATTGTTGGCTGGGGCTACTCAGCGGTAGCGGGCTTCCATTCGTCTGCATCTTTGCCAACCTGGAAGGGTACACCAGCCTCGCGGCGTTCCTTGTAGTCAGCGGTAGCGGTGAACAGCGCGTCGGAAAGGGAGTTAAGGGCAGTTTCAACGGAGTCCTGGATAACGCCGATTACGAAGCCAACGCCCACAACCTGCATAGCAATATCGTTGCTGATGCCGAACAAGGAGCAGCACAGCGGAATAAGGAGCAGGGAACCGCCGGCAACACCGGAAGCGCCACAGGCGCTCACTGCAGCCAGAACGCAGAGGATGCCAGCGGTAACGGGGTTGATGGCAATGCCCATGGTATGCGCAGCAGCCATAGCCATTACGGTAATAGTAATAGCAGCGCCAGCCATATTGATAGTGGCGCCCAGCGGAATGGAGACAGAGTAGGTGTCTTTGCGAATACCAAGACGCTTGCACAGCTCCATGTTTACGGGGATGTTAGCGGCAGAGCTGCGGGTGAAGAAGGCATACATGCCGGAGTCTTTGATGCAACGGAAAACGATAGGGTAGGGGTTCTTGCGAATGTTGATGAACACCAGCAGCGGGTTCACAACAAGGCAGATGAAGAACATGGCGCCCAAAAGAACAAGAAGCAGCTGACCGTATTCGATGAAGATCTCAGGGCCGTTCTGAGAAACAGAGGTGTAGATAAGGCCCATGATGCCAAACGGCGCGCAGGTGATGATCCAGCGAACTACGATAGAGATAACGTGCGACATATTCGCAAAGAAATCTTTGGTGGGTTCGGTGGTATAGCGCATTGCGATACCCAGAAGAACAGCCCAAACCAGGATGCCGATGTAGTTTGCATTAAGCAGCGCATCAACAGGGTTAACTACCATGTTGCCGATGAGGGTGGTAAGTACCTCGGCAATTTCGGTGGGTGCGGCTTTGTCTGCAGCCTCAACGCCCGAAAGGGTGAGCTCGACGGGGAATGCATAGCTGATTGCCACTGCGGTGAAGGCGGCGGCAAGGGTGCTAACTACGTACAGCACCACGATGGTCTTCATGGATTTAGGAAGCTTTGTGTGGCACAAGGCATTGATAACCAGGAAGAATACCAAGAACGGTGCGACTGCCTTCAGGGCGCTAACGAACAAGGTGCCAAGCATTTCGATAACGGCGAGATCCTTGGGGCCAAAGCAACCAAGCAAAGCGCCGATAACAAGGCCGATGATAATGCGCTTGATAAGGCTCAAGCTCGACCATGCTTCTGCAATTTTTTTCATAGATGTCTCCTTGAATGGGAGGATTGGGGATAGGATGCAGCTCCGAACGTGCAGATGTTCTAGAGTCGCAACTTTTTAGTATACCGATCCGTTACAGAATTGTTTCGAGAGTGATTCTATTTAACTAAGCGGAAAAGAAACTAGGTAAACGGTGCTTAAGTACAAAAAAGCGACCCCAAAAAAAGGGGTCGCTTTGCGAAAAGAGTGCAGGTGAAGAGGCGAATTACTTTGCCTTGTACTTCTTAACCAGCTGACGACCAGCGATGTAGTCCATGATTTCAGTGGTGCCGCCGCCCATTTCGTTACCGCGGAGGTCTGCCCAGATGCGGCCGACGCGGATTTCCTTGGTGTAGCCGATAGCTGCGTAGATTGCCATTGCAAGGTCGGCAACGCGGGTGAGTTCGCGGCAAGCGTAGCCCTTGAGCAGTGCGGACTCGAGGCGAGTAGATTCGCCGTTGTCGATCATGGTAACAACCTGATACAGACGGGTGCGTACGTTCTGGATGATGTTTTCCATCTCGCAGAGATGCAGCTGGATCTGAGTCTGGTGAGCGATGGGCTTGTTGAAGCAGATGCGCTCAGATGCGTAAGCGCCTGCGTCGTTCAGAGCAGCCTGAGCAAGACCGAGGGAAGATGCAACAACCAGGCAGCGCTCGAACTCAAGCTTCTTCATGAGAAGCTTCCAGCCCATGCCGGGCTCGCCCAGACGCATGTCCTCGGTGAGAACTACGTTATCGAAGAACTGGTCAACGAACGGAATGGCCTGCTGGCCAACCTTGTCGAGGTGACCAATGGTGAAGCCAGGGGTGTCGTTGGGAACGAGCCACAGAGAGTACTTATCGTTCTCGTAGGAAGGATCTTCGTCCTTTGCTACAACCATGGTGTAGATGGAGAGGCCGCCCAGGGTAACCCAGGTCTTCTGGCCATTCAGCAGATAGGTGCCGTCGGGCTGCTTCTTGGTAACGCAGGTCATAGCGTTGTTGTCGGAGCCAGCTGCGGGCTCCGAAATTGCGGAGCAAGCGATGCAGGTGCTTTCGATGTTCTCGATAGCGTCCATGATCATTTCCTGCTGCTCTTTGGAGCCGAAGTCAATTACGTCGGTGATGGTGTTGAAGTCGGTAACGAAGGGGAGGGTTACGCCAGTGAACTCATGAAGCTTTTCTACCAAGAGAACCTCGGTAAGCTTGTCTACCGGAACACCGCCAACTTCTTCGGGAAGGCCCAGAAGCATGAAGCCTGCCTCGCGGTAAGCCATAGCAGCTTCGATGCTGATGTGATGATCTACTTCATATGCCTGCTTTACTGCTTCATCGGTGAAGTAGCGAGTGGCATATTCGTGTGCGCTCTCAATGAGCAGCTCCTGCTCGTCAGTAAGCTTGAAATCCATAATGCGTTCCTCTCCTTATTCCTGTGTTGAATGGAACCGAGATTCAGACAAGAACCGAATCAGCAGCTCAATGGCTATCCTAGCATTTGAACGCGTTTTTCTCTATGCACCTACGTATTCCCGTTTTGTATAAGAATTGCACCAATTCGATAATTCGTGTTATATCAGGTATCTTTGCGTATTTGACCAGGATAAACGCTGCCATTTGATTGACGGGAAACGCCACAAATATTGGTATTTGACCAGTTGAATCCTTGGCGTAAAAGGATGGGTGCGCTTTCTTGGAAAGCATGGTGGGAAAGCTTCGTTGCGTCATGCTAAACAGTCGGCGCGGTGGGGCTTTGCTATGCTCTCCTTCTGATGAGTGCCTTGCAGATGGTTCTTTCGGGGCGTGTAAAAGATACAAGGCGGCAGAAGACGGTAAATATCAAATACTCAAATGCAGATAACCTGGCGTTTTCGTATTCGATCATTCCCGCACGTGCAGAATGGGGCCAAGTGAAGGATAATGAACAGGTTATGCCGCTATTAGATGCGGCTGCAAACACTATAAACAGCGCTCATTGGTGAACAGGAGAATGAAATGAAATATTTTGGCACAGACGGCTTCCGCGGCGTAGCCGGCGCTGACCTTACCGTTGAGCATGCATACAAAATCGGCCGCTTTATTGGCTGGTACTATGGCGCACGCCAGGGCCGCAAGGCCCGCATCGTTGTGGGCAAAGATACCCGCCGTTCCAGCTACATGCTGGAAAGCGGTATGATCTCTGGCCTTGTTGCCTCGGGTGCAGACGCCTATATGCTGCACGTTATTCCCACCCCAGGCCTTTCGTACGAAACCACCGACGGCGCATTCGATTGCGGTGTGATGATTACCGCTAGCCACAATCCTTATACGGATAACGGCATCAAGCTGGTTAATTCCCAGGGTTTCAAGATGGAAGAGCCCCTGCTTCAGCTTATTGAGCAGTACATTGACGGCGAATATCCCGAAGAAGTGCCTATGGTGTCTGGCGATGCGATTGGCGCAACGGTTGACTATATGCAGGGCCGCAATCGCTACATTGCCCACCTTATTGCCAGTGCGAATTTCTCCCTGCAGGGCGTAAAGGTTGGCCTTGATTGCGCCAATGGTTCTGCCTCTTCGGTTGCAAAACCCGTGTTCGATGCTTTGGGCGCTGATGTTCGCGTTATCAGCAATGCCCCTGATGGCTTCAATATCAACGTTGACTGCGGCTCCACGCATATCGACCGTTTGCAGCGTCTTGTTGTGGAGCAGGGTCTTGATGTGGGCTTTGCTTATGACGGCGATGCAGACCGTTGCCTTGCGGTAGACGAGCGCGGCCACGTGGTAGATGGAGATCTTATCCTGTATGTGTGCGGCGTGTACCTGAACAAGCATGGTCGCTTGTCGGGCGGAACGGTTGTCCCCACGGTTATGAGCAACTTCGGTGTGCTGAAGGCTCTTGAGCAGGCTAACTTGAACTACGAAACCACCGCAGTGGGCGACAAGAACGTATTTGCCTGCATGCATGCCAATGGCTACAGCCTGGGCGGCGAGCAATCGGGCCATGTGATTTTCGGCGATATTGCAAGCACTGGTGACGGCATCCTCACCTCGCTGCGTCTTATGGAGGCCATTCGCGCTGAGCGCGAAACCCTTTCGCAGCTGTGCGCTCCGGTGAAGCTGTATCCTCAGTTGCTGACCAATGTGCGTGTTGCCGACAAAGATGCGGCCATGAATGATGCGGCTGTGTTGGAATCGGTTAAAGCAGCAGAAGAGTTCCTGGGCGATCGCGGCCGCGTTCTTCTGCGAGCAAGTGGCACTGAGCCCCTTATTCGCGTGTTGGCCGAAGCTCCTACCGATGAGCTGTGCGCTGAAGCCAGCGAGTTCATGCTGAAGGCGCTTGAGCCCCTGCACGCTGAGTAGTGCAAGATGCGGTTTCGTTAACACATGCAAGCAGATTAGAAAGCCCGCTTTTGCGGGCTTTCTTTGTTCCTGGGATTGCTGGTTACTATGTGTGGCTTGAGCTTCTAGTCGCTTTTGGTTGGGGTGATTAGAAGGCTTTGTTCGTTCCAGGTATTACGATATTTGGCAAAGTTGCGATTTGCTTCTCACTTTCAGGTTTCAAGGCAGAGGAGAGCGCATAGAAGGGGATGTCTTCGATTACTCCATCAGCAGAGTGTATGGCTGCGGAGACGCGTATAGCCTTTTGCGGTTCGTTCTTTTTAACGTAAGCTGTCAGGCTTTTCGCTCTAAGGTTGGTTCCATATTTAACTTCGACAGGTACAGCGCCTTCAGTTTGGTCGATGTTGTCAACCAGGAAGTCGATTTCGGTACGGGTGGAATCATTTTGGTAGTAGCTGCTAACCAGGATGCCTGCGGAAAGCATTTCTTGCAGGGCCAACTGCTCGCCTAAAGCCCCTTTGAACTCTTGGAACATCCTGTCGCTTTCAAGAACAGCGCGCGAAGGGATGTTAGCCATTGCGCTAAGAAGCCCGACGTCATGTAGGAAAACTTTGAAACAAGAATCATCTTGGTAGCTTGTTAAGGGAATATTTGGTGTATTCACTTTTTTCACGCGATGTATAAGGGAGGCATCTTCGAGCCATTGCAACCCGTCTTCAAATTCCCTTGCGCGTGCTGATTCCCTGATTCGCCTGAAAACGAATTTCTTGTTTTCCTCTGCGAGGTTTGCGGGAATCGCATTCCATATAAGGTGAAGCCGTTCTGCAAGAAGCTTGTCGGCGTATTTGGAAAAGTCCTTTTTATAGGATTCCAACAATTCGTTTTGAACACGTCGGACCTCTCCGAAATCTTGGCTTGCCGCAAATTCGGAAACGGCTTCGGGCATGCCCCCAACGTACATGTACATGCGAACTAGTTCGATAAGCTGGTCGTGGAAAGGAGAAAGGGCATCCCAGTCGAGTTCGGAGATTAGGCCGACAATTTGACCCATGCCCAATGCATCCAAGAATTCGAGGAACGAGAGAGGGTGCAGCTCGAAAAACGATACCTTTCCAACTGGGAAAGAGATTCCGTGCAATTCAATGCCGAGAGAGGAGCCGGCTACTGCTACCGCGTATTCGGGGGCTTCTTCGCAGAAGTATTTAAGCGACATGATTGCACGCGGAACAGTTTGGATTTCATCCAGTATCAGCAGGGTCTTATTTGGCTCGATTCGCTTGCCGCTTTCGGCCTGTAGGATAGGAATAAGCCTTTTGGGGCTTAGTGACCCTTCGAATACGGCGGGCATGCGTTGGTTGTTCTCGAAAGATATATAGGCAACATTGTCGAAATGCTCTTTGCCGAATTCGTTTAAAAGCCAAGTTTTTCCAACCTGCCTTGCTCCGGTAAGGATAAGCGGCTTGCGCCTGCTGGAATCAGCCCATTTCGCAAGATTCAACATGGCTTGTCGCTTCATATGCTCCTCCAGAATGTTGCCCGTTAATGCCTGATCACGTTTTTCTATAGGTAACTTTCGTCCTATTTCACATTTCAGTATAGGTAAATCGACGATTGCTTCACATTTTTGCATAGGAAAACAGTAAATTGCATCACTTTTTCGTGTAGGAAGTTGCAGCCAGCATGGCGGACGGGTAGATAAGGTGCAAGAAATGCCCTAAAACTGATTGGAAAAGGTGTTCAAAGTGCCGAATCCCATCGGAAAAGGTGCAGGATTGCAATCTGTAAAACGTTTTTATTGAAATCTGTAAAGCGGAGGGCTCTTGATGGGGATCGATGGCTATATGCTGCATATTTCCGATTGCTTGGAGAAGCGCTACCCGACTTCGCCTAAGGCGCCTATCGGTGTCTGCTAAGTAGGGCTCGGAACTAAAAAGAGTGGCGAGCGCTTTTACGCTCGCCACTTCTTGAAAGCTATTCGCCTAGTCCGTTGGGATGGTTTTCCATTCGACGGAGGTATCTTCGGGGTATTTGTTGAATAAATCTTTTAGCATTGAACTAAATTGTTCTGCTGTGCATGTGCCGGAATCGGCGACGGTCGAATTGTCGGCATATTTTGTGTACTCAACTTGCGGATTATCGTTCGAGGTTCTCGTCGTACCATCGATTCGATCTTCGAAAATACCTTCAAGGTTCGTCCAATTGCCCTGTGCTTTAGTGACATTTGCCTGATCTAGATCTTCAATGCTGTATAGTTTGCCTTTGTTCAAGGACATCATCATGTAGCCGTTAATATATGCGCCCCCATTTACTCTGCTCATGATTACATCGTTTTCTCTAAGGGAGTAATCTCCTCGAGTAATTCCGGATTCAACGTGGACCAAATTCCCATTTTGATAAGACCAAATGTCGTACACGGCAATGCTTGTATATATCGTTCCATATTGCGTCATGTCTCTTCCGATTAGAAGCTCTGGTGTGCCGTCATCATTAAGGTCTTTTGCTGCGTATTTGTAATCACTGGTTTCTGAATCGCTTAGCGACATTGAGTAGTAAGGGAATGGTTCCGAGTTCACATGGGGGTACTTCTCGGCAATTTCGCTATGGTCGAGTTCACCGTTTTTGGCATCTTTGAGCGCTTTTGAATACTCTTCGATAATCCCGTTGTAAGCATCCTGCGCTTCTTGGGCATCTTTTTCGGCTTGGGCTTTCTGTTGCTGTTCTTGCTGCATTGGTGCCCAGATGTCGGTGTAGACGCGGTATGCGGCGTAGGCGACAGATGTTGCCAAAGCCAGGGCAAGTGTTACCAGTACGATCATGGGGATGTGTCGACGTGATCGCTTTTTGTTTTGGGCAACGGCAGCTTTCAGGTTATTGGAATTTGTGGCGGTAGCGGCGTTTGCATCGACTGCCTGTTCTTGCTTATCGTTTGCAGCTGACGGTATTGCGCTTTTGATTTTGCCGTTGTTGGCAGTTGTTCGCAGCTCGATTTCTGGATCGTTCGATGCTGTTGGGCTTTTGCTTTCTGCGTTCGTTGAGCCTTGGGCATAACCTGTTTCCTGAACTTCTGAATTGTCAAGAGCACTGTTGATTCGATTGTTTGGTGAAACGGTTCTTGTTCCGCAGAAGTTGCAGAACTTTGCCTCGTTAGATATTTCACTCCCGCATTCTCGGCAGTACATGGGTTTTCTCCCTACTCAAGATTACTGATCAATTTTATGGATGGTAGATAAGTCGACCTCTGTGCCAACAAGGGATTTATTGTCGGAAGCGATGATTATGCCATGGCAGCCGTAGCTCCAGCTTCCTAGTTAGTAAATAGAGGTCATGTAAACCAAGCCGCTATCGGTAAGCACGAGTGGAGAGGAACCTTCAAGGTTGTCTTGTAAGCCCGAGGTGGCGCCGCCTTTTATGTTGCTTTCAATTTTTGAGCAGGCGACTTCAATTGTTTTGGTATCGCTTGGATGTTTTGATAGGTATGTTTTGACTGCTGTTTTTGCATAAGAAACAGCTTCGTCGATCGTCAGGTTGTATGCGGAGGCCGGGTCTACTGTTTCGCCTGAGGAAAGGTTGTAGGCTGCACCCAAGAGTACGGGCCTGTCCTGAGATTTCCAATCGGATATAAGGCGCGAATCGTAAACGCCGACCACGTTGCCCTTAAGGTAGGTGACGGAAATATCACGGCCTAAAGTGCAGGATTTATCCTCGGATTCGACTTGGCTAAGCGCGCTGGCAGAAGTGGGAAAACTGCTGCTTCTTTTTGCGGAGGATTCTTCGGCGTTCCTGATAAGCGTGTTGATCTGATCAGAAGCATCGGATTTATTTGAGCTTGTTAGCTGGTCGTACGTCCATTTGTCTTTGCTCTTTTGCCCTGGCGATTTGTATGGGTTGGTGGGCACCTCGATATAGTTATACGTTTTCTTGGTGCTGCATTTTGAGGCAAGGTTGGTTTCGGTTTGCTGCGTGGCGGAATCGTTTGAATCGGCGTTTGCCGGCTCTTCATTTGGTGCGGCAGCTTCATTGGCTTGGGGCTGTGGTGTCGGCGCTGCAAAGTTGGTGTAGACGCTATATGATCCGAATACGATTCCCGCAGCTAAGCCAACGGCGGCAACCGCTGTTCCCGCTTTTGCGGCAGGGCTCATTTTCTTGGTGGTTTTCGTCTGATCGGTTTGGAACGGGACGGGGTTAACCCGCGCTGACTCGCTTTTCTCTGCTGTTGAATCGGGTTGCAGAGGAAGAGGCTGGTTGCCAGGTTCTGGCGTGTAGTCCACCGAGGCTCCACAATGAGTGCAGAACTTCGAGTCGTCAGGTATTTCGTTTCCGCAGGTAGTGCAGTACATGGGCAATCTCGCTATTCGTTGCTAATATTCATCGTTCCGTAGTATGACTGTGGCCATTGGTGCTCAAGGATGCTTCTGGAAACCAACTCTGATTTCGTTTTGTTGTCAGCATTGTTCCAATAATCTTTTGGGTTTGATGATGATGCGCTCGCGCTTGGTGATATTCCCAAAGTGATGTACGCCGTGTCTATTTCCATGCATCCAATTGTGCACGATACGTATTCGTCATTGTTGAGTAGGGCGGTTGCATACCAGAGGTATTTATTCCCATTTTGATCTTCCATGATTCCAACTTTTGAGGTACAGAAAGGCGCACCACCCTTGCTTGCCTTTGCCGATGCAAGTGGCTTTCCGAGTCCGCAATACTCAAGGAAACTGTTGAATTCGTCGCCGGAAAGTCCATTGAGCGAAAGGGTTGTCAGTGTGATGCTTGATGGTTTCTTGCCCGCCTTGAGGTCCTCGGCTGTGTAATAGGACTGGCTAATTCCTTGAAACGGAACCGCGGTATCTCCAACTGCGAGCACAGGGGGAACGGAAGTGTAAGTTTGATCGTAGTAATCGGAGCTAAGATACTTGTCATCCTTGTCGAGAGCCGTAACGATGCTATTCGTTTCGTCTTGGATCAGCACCCAAGCATCAAATGATTTGTCGGACTTAAATCCGCCGTCCATTGCATGCTTAGTTGGGGCAATGCGCTGGGGCGTAATGCCTTGCGATTCTATATAGTCACCAATCTGGGTTGGGTCCATCGTCAGGATGTCTGCGATATGAAGCAGATTCTCTGGCTCATCGGCGGTTTTTCCTGTGATAGCATCCCCATCGGATCCGACCGAGTTGTCTGATTGCCTGCTTTGCGCTTCCTGCTCGGCCTGGTAGGGAAGCCAAACATCGGTGTATACGCGGTATGCTGCGTAAGCGACGGAGGTTGCCAGGGCGAGGGCCAGAGCAACAAGCAGGATCATTGGCATGCGACGGCGGGAGCGCTTCTTATTCTGCTCGACGGCTGCTTTGAGACTGCTGGTTTCGGATTGCTCTTGCGTTGCATTGCCGGTTTCAGCGCTTGCGTTTCCAATAGTGGCAACTACGCTGGTTGGTTCATTTGCTGCGGAAATGGCAACGTTGGTTGCGCTTTCCGCTTCGGGCGTTTCGCCTGTATTGTTTGCTTGAGCTATCGGTTCTTCTGGGGTTGCCGTCGTGCTGCTCTGCTCGTCAGTTTCGGAAGCGGTATTGGTTGCGTTGCCGTTGGTCGATTGGGCTGCGGATTCATCGGTGGCTGCGCCCTTATCAGGTGCGGTGTTCGATTCCTTTGCTTTTCGGGGGTCCAGGCCTTCGTCTTCTCTGGGTTTTGGCGCAACAGTCTTGGTCCCGCAAAAGGTGCAGAACTTGGCTTCGTTGGGTATTTCGCTTCCGCATTGGCGGCAGAACATAACGGCTCCTACATGTTAGGGGGGGGCAACAGTAATCGATGATAGTTTAAATAAGCGCAGGTCAAGCTAGCTAATTGATGGCATTTGTCAACGGTGTCACATTAGCAACATGCGGTGGTTGTGGATGGCGTACAAGCTAGTTAATACGAAATCGGATCGTTTAGCGGAAGCTGTTCGCAGCTGTGATGGAAGTTGAAATCGCGCTAATGGTGGACATTGTCGCAATGAAGTCGAGCGACTTCCTGATTTCGACCGTTTGATCGAAAATTTGCTGTGTGATATTTAGCTGCTGTAGCGCGATGTCCTCCATTTTCTGCCTGTGGCAGAGTTCGTCGAAATAGAGAATTGCTTCCTTGAGCGAATCGGCGCGGCCCGTAGAAACAATTTGGTATAGGGCCCACAAAGACCAGGGGTCGGCATACTTGAAATCGATGAAATTATCTGGAATCGAATTGTAGTTTCCGATAATCTCTGTTGCGATTTCTTCGGCTTCAGTTTCGTCTTTCTGAATGGAAGAGCAAAGCGAGTTGGCCGTCTTCTCTTTCTCTCTCGTTTCTGAACGACATGTAAAGAAAAGAATAATTGCGGGTATAAAAAGAGGGGAAGCAAGCATAAAGGCTCCAAGTAGCTGACCTACAAAATAAGCAGGGCTTTCTGCCGGTTGGGCAATGGACATCAAAAAGAGAAATACTGGGATAGACGCGATAAGAAGCATAATTGCTGTCTTGAGGTTGCGTTTCGGGTCCCTTTTTTCGTTCTCGCGCAGAGCACGCTCCTCATCGGTGATTCTTTGTTTGATCGCTATAGCGTTTTGGTAATTCTCTGTCTGCGGCTGAACTTGGCGATAAGTCCTGAGGATCAGTTCGGTAAGCTCGGCGCGCATTCTTTGTGCATTCTTCTCTTTCTCGAAGGCCGTTCGGCTTGCTTTCCCGTTCTCGTCGGCTGTATTTTCGGTTACCAGTTTTGCACCGCATGCGCTGCAGTAGGCTGCGCCGTCGATGTTTTCTGTACCGCATGCATTGCAAAACATGGGTTGCTCCATTCTTTTAGAAGGGGTGGCCGCATCGCCGGGATGCGGCCACCTGGATATTACGCGTTAGTCTGAGTTGCTTCGGTGAAGGTGTAGTTCGAGAAGTCGATGTATCGCGGGCCGCCATACTTTGCGTTTGCGCAGACGGTTTTCGTGTCCTCTGTTACATTGATGGCGTTTTTGGAATCGGAGCTGCCCGTCCAGCTGCTGTACTTGCAGGTGATGTCAACCGATTGTCCGCTGTCGTTAAGCGTGATGCTGAAGCTGTTGTCGCCAAATTTATGGGTCGCTTTGCCGGTTGCCGTGCCTTTAACCGATGCGGAATTGTAGGTTATGCCTACGTTGTTCATTCCTGCGCTTGGCGTGTAGTTGGTGCTGTAGGTTGCGGACATGCTCCCGTCGGATGCTTCGCCGAATGTAATGGAGGCATCGATATTGGCGCTGCTGACTATTCCTTCGGTTCCGGAATACTTGAACGTCTTATCCTTCAGCGTCCATTCGGTGTTTTGGTCGGTGGTAGTAGCATCGCCTGAGGCTTTCCAGCCAGAGCTCGGGTCGAAGGTAAAGCTCTGAGATGCCTTGGCAGTGTCGGTCGCGAACCAATAGGTATAGGTTACGGTGCTGGTGGCGTTGGAAGTGTAAGTGCCGTTTGATTCGTTGAAATCGGAGTTGAAGTCGGAATAGCTCACGTTGCTTGAGCTGCTCTTCTGGCTAAGCGTGTCTACGCCCTTCAGCGGCTTGGTTTCTTTGCTGTCGATGGTCATTGAATAGTCGGAAGCTTGGCTCCAGGTACCATTGATGTTCTTGAAGCCGCATTCGCCAGTGAAGTTCGTTTCGAAGCTTTCGTTGGCAATGGTGCCTGAGAAGTAAACGGTTTTAAGCTGATCGGAGCCGTACCAGGCTTTCGCCATTTGACGCGTATCGGAATCGTAGCCAGCCAAGGCATCTTCCTGCTTGTCAATCTTGAAATCCTTGATTTCGTAGGCGGATGCGTTGGTGTAGTTGTTGGAAACTGCGCCGTTGGTGGCAAGCGAGCTTTGGGCGAAGGCCTGGCGGGCTACATCGGTGGGTACGCCGCCGAAGAGGGGCATTACGAAGGCGATGATTGCTACTAGGACCACTACTGCGATGCCGCCACCCACGATGCCGTACTTCTTGGTTTTATCGAGCCCTTTGAACTTGTTTACGGTGTCATCGATGATTTTACCTGCTTTTGCACCAGCGGTTTCTCCCTCTGGCTTGGGTTGAGTTGTTTCAGCCTGGGTGGCGGCAGTTTGCGAAGGTTCCGGCTTCGGTTCTGCTATAGGTTCCGTTGCAGCATCGGTTTCAGCTGCAGAGTTTGCGGATGTCCGTGCGGCTTCCGTAGCGGGTTTGGGGCTTGTGCTTGTGGTCGGTGTTTTTTCTTGCGGTTGAGCGCTATCTGCCGATTGCTGCCGAGTTTGCTTGGCAATTTTCGTGCCGCATTCTGGGCAGAACAGTGCGCCTTCTTCGATTTGTTTTCCGCATTCCGGGCAAAACATGGAGGTTCCTTTCGTTTATGGCTTGATTGCTTAGTTCGAGCCGTATTGCTTTATTTCTTCAATTGCTTTTTGATGTTTGTTCTTCAGGTAGAACAAGCCGGGGATTCCCGAGATAGCAAGGGCAGGAATAGTTACGACTACAAGTCCGAAGAAAGAAAAGACAGTCAAGGCAATTGCGATATTTTTGTACTCCTGATGGTCACGGAGGTATTCGGTCGCAGTTGAGATGCCGAGCGGAGCAAGCCCCAGTACGAGAGGAGCCATTAGACTCATTGCGACTGCGTATAGTTCGATGGAAGTTGCCGTTTGAAGCTCGGGGATTGTTATTTCGGGGAGGTAGGAAACAAGAGACGCAAACCAAAACAGCAGGAGGGGAATAGCGATAACCGCGGAGACGATAAGCTTGTTTCGGATTCGCTTTTTGGTTTCTTCTGCTTCGTTTAGGTAAAACTTCCGATTGACTCCGTGAAGTCTGCCAAGTTTCTCGTTGATGCTTGAAGAGTAGCCATCGAAAAGGTTTTCCTGGATTCGTGTCGATGCTAACGGAGCTCCGCAGGCGATGCAGGCTGCGTCACCATTTTTGTTCTCTGTGCCGCATTGGGTGCAAAACATCGTTTCCTCTTTTCTTTAAGCAACAAGAGCGGAAAGCTGCTCGTTTGCAAGATCTGCTTCTGCCTTTGTCTTTTTGAGCTTGTTACGAAGGCTGATGAAGCTAGGAATCCCGGCAAAGAGTGCAAATAAAAGGACGAAATAGAAGAGGATAAGAAGGAAAATCACGCTAAACCAGACAACAAATCCGTGGTTTTTAACGAAGTCGATAATGGGAAGGACTCCGAAGGGAACAAAGAAGAAAAGTCCACAGGTGATGATCGTTGTAACAGCCATGGAGGAAGCGGAGATATCCACATTCGGAGAGCTTGCCGTGCTCATCAGCATGCCGCCAAATCCAATGGCGATTATCGCTCCGAGTATCGTGCACATGGTGAAGCGCGATTTCAGGTGCTTATATTCATCTTTCATCAGCACTGCATATTCGCTGGTTCTTTCGACGTTCTTCTCAAATTCGCGCTCTGCTCGTGCGGCTTCGTGGTAGTTCTTCAAATCCTCGGCGGTAAGGGGGCGCTGGTTGGCAGGATGTTGCTGTGTTGGTTGGATGGCGTTACCAACTTGCGTTCCGCAGCTGCCGCAGAAGCAGGCTTCTTCTCGCAATTCGTTTCCGCAATTGGGGCAAAACATTGTTGGTTCCTTTCGTTGGGCGCATTTGCGCGTAGTAAACAGATTGGTTAAAGCGGCTGGCTGCGAACCCTGTTTGACTGTCTTTGCTGTTAGCTGTGTTCGATAGGACACATGCTTTAGCATAGACCGAATTAGGCTTGCAGCATGACACTTGCTACGAGACAAGCTATTGGGATGCGCATCCGGCAGTTGAGGAAGGTAAACGGCCTTTCTCAAACTAAGCTTGCCCTGATGGTTGGGGTAGAGCGTTCATATCTTGCTCGCGTTGAAGCGGGCTCTTGTAATGCCAGCATTGATGTTCTTGAAAAGATCGCCGATGGATTTGGCATGAGCCTTTCCGAATTTTTCTCAGGGATCTAAGCACGTCCACCTCATTTCTCCGTTTGGGGCTAGCTGGTAGCCGTTTCGCTCCAGTAGGTTGTCGGCAAAGCAGAATGCGGCGCGGATAGTGAACCCCTTCAGCTCCCATAGCGGTTCGAGATCGTCGTTGCAAAGAAGAGGGTGGCTGTCTACGGCAAGCATTACTTCTTCCTTGTTGTTCAACGCTTCAGTAAATGCCTTCGGTATTTCCATTCCCCCTCCTTTTATCTGCTGTTTCTTTCGACACGCTTATAATCCTCTAGAAACATGTTCTGAAAAAGTGGCATTGAAAGAGTAAAAAAGTAGTAATCTACCCTTTAATAAGTGATTTGAAAGCGCATGAATCGGAGAAGCGCATGGACTTAATGGATCAGCTGCGAACCACGCAAGGTCGTTTTCCCGTTAAATTGGCCATGTGCAGCCTTGAAGGCGGCTTGCCTCAGGCAGCAATCGAATTTGTGTTCGATGATTCAGTGGATGCGGCTTCGTCGGCACAGAGTGCAAAGGCTTCGCGTTCACGCGAATTCGGCGTGGAAGACCTTGCGTTTCTGTACGGTTCCGATGGTCGTTTAGACCACATGCTTATCCAAGATTTGGCCCTTAAAACAGGACCTTTGTTCGGCGCACATGCGGAGGAATCGGTTGCCGACTGGGTTACCGAATCCCATATGGTCAAAGACGTTGTTGCCTTGCAGGAAGTGCTAAACGGGCAGAAGCCCTATGCACTGATAAACGGAAACAGCGAAACGGGGCAGGGTGCGTTGGTGGCAAAGAGCCACGTAAGCAACACGAAGAACAGCAATTCGTTTGATATGTACTCCTTTACGGTAAACATTGCGGCGGGAACCACCCCTGCGTTCTTTGCCAACATGCCTACTTTCCCGCATTTCAAGAAGTTCTCTGCGCCCGGTATGTACGACTACGCGTTTTTTGACTTGGACGAAGACGAGTTTGGTAGCTTTATGACCGTTACTCTATTTGCCTTCAGGCGTGAGATAACGGCGTTCGATTTTGCAGCTGCTATTAGTGCGTTCAGCGGAGAGAACGTTTCTTCTGAGCAGGGAACCTTTCGGAATTTGTTCCAACAAGCTTCGCGGGAAATTGGCTTTTCGGTTGATAATTTGCCGACTAATTACTTTGGACTTTCAGAAAGCTTGCAGACTGACCCCGCTCTTTCAAGTAAGAAGGACGCCGCACATTTGCAGAAGCTGGTGCATGCCATTGTTTCGCTGCACTTGCAGGGTATTGGTATTGATATTTTTCGTTCTACCGAGAGCGATGACTTCATGGTGTTCCCTAACTACTTAAGCTATCTGTGGTACTGCTTTTCGCGTCAGCTGGGGCAGGTGAAAATCGGGTATTGCGAAATGTGCGGCAGGGGATTTTCCCTGGCGGGGCATCGTGGTATTTCACGTTCGTATTGCAGCGAACAGTGCAAAACAAAAGCAAAGAACGCTCGTGTAAAGCGTCAGCGCGATAAGTGCCGTGAACTGTTTATTGAGCAGCAGCTGTCGGTTTCGGAAATTGCGAAAACGGTATACGCCGAAGAGCTTTCGGGCAATGTGCGAGCGAACAAAAAGAAAACGCTTAGCCAGGCGGTTTCCCAGGTGAGGAAGAACCTGGTTGGTTATCCAGCATTCAAACATAAAGTGGATGATGACTTGCGCGCGGGCAAGGGCGCACCCTTCGTGCGACGCTGCATGGAAGAAGGGGTGCTCTCTGCCGAGCAGGTTGCGCAGCGTATCAGCGAATTGGGCATTAAGCCTAAGGAATAGCACACTAGTTTTGGCAGTCGTCCTGTCTTTCGCATCTGCTGTTGGTGGCCGCGGGATTTTTTTAGCCTCTTCGGACGACGACCGTTTTGTTGCTGGCGGCCTTCATGCTATAGCGCGGCCCCTATCAAGCGATACTCAGCTCGATAGGGGCCGCTTTGGTTTCGACTACTTTACGTGCTTGGCGCGACGGAGCTTGCGTCCTGCCAGGAGGGCAGCTCCTACTCCTGCCCCAGCCAGCGCAGCAAAGGTGCCCGCTGCTTCGTTATCCCCGGTTTTGGGAGATGCGCTCTTTGCTTGGTTGGTGTTTGCCTGATTGCCATTAAGCTGCAGCTTTGCGGGTGCGGCAACTGAGCTTTCCGCACCACTGTTACCCCTTGCCTGCTTTGCCGCTTCTTGCTCCGCCAATTCTTTGGCAAGCGCGGTATCGTAGGCTGCTTGGGCAGCGCGGAGGTTTTCTGCTGCCTCTTGGTAGTTCAGCAACGCTTCAACGTAACGTTCCGAATGACGACCCACTTCCTGTTCGGCTGCATCGAGCTCGGTCTTGGCTGCGTCGGCTTTCGTTTGCGCCTCGCGTGCTGCGGCATACAGGGCATCGAGTTCGGCAAAGCGAGCGTCGGTGATGCCGTTTTCGTAGGCACCGTTGGCGTTGATGTCTTTCGCGGCGGCTAGCGTATCACCAAGAGCTGCGCTTTCCTGCTCGCGTTGCACAACGGCGGCTTCGGCGGTGGGAATTGTCGCATTGGCTGCGTCGAGCTCGGTTTTGGCCTCGTTGACGCTTGAAGCAGCGTTGTCTGCTTCGCCTTGTGCCTGCTGCACTGCAAGAGTAAGGCCATTCAGGCGCGTGAACTCGCCTTGCGCGCTAAGGAGCTCGTTGTTTGCATCGGCAACCCGCTGCTCGGCTTTCATCGCCTCGTCCTGCTTCGCTCCCGCGCTGTCCTCTGCTTGCTTGAGTGCTTCCTCGGCAGTTGCGGCGTTTTCTTCTGCAGCCTTCAGCTTGCTTGTGGCCTCATTTTGCTTGGCAACGGCATTTTCCTGGGCGGTAAGTGCGGCGTTGTAAGCTTCCTGTGCCTGGGCAAGTTCGGTAGAGAGCCCTGCCAGTTCCGTATCGGCGGTATCCTTCTTGCTTTGTGCGGCATTCGTCTCGTCCTTCGCGGCTGCAAGGCTCGCTTCAGCTGCGCTTGCATTTTCCTTTGCGGTAGTCAACGCTTGCTGTTTAGCGGAAACGTTGTTTTTCGCCTGTTCAAGCTGTGTGTTCGCCTCGTTCAGTACTTGTATGGCTTGCGCTACTGCGTCCTGGGCGGCTTTTACTGCTTTCTGCTTTTCAGAAACGCTCTGCTCAGACACCTCAACCGCGCTCTGCGCTTCTGCCTGTTTTGTCTGGGCTTGTCCGACGTTTTGCTGTGCCGTCGTTGCAGCCTGCTCCTTTGCGGACAGCGCTTCGCCAGCCGAAGATTGCTTTGTTTGCGCCTGGGCAAGTGCCGCCTTCGCTGTCTCAAGCTGTTGGGCGAGGCTTACCGCGCCGCCTGGGTTGTCTAGGTATTCCTGATAGGCATCGACGAACGCTTCAAACTTGTCAATGGTGTAGCTGGCGTATTTGGAATACTTATTCTGGTAGTTGCTCAAATAGGATGCGTTATAGCATGCGGTGGTTCGGTACTGAGTAAAACCAACGCCCATAAGCTGATCGGCTGCCCAGAATAGGTTGGTGTAGTGGCCGACTACGGCGTTACGAGCTTTTGCTTCCGCCTGAATCTGCTGAAGGGTTGCTTCGTTAATTTCTGTGATGCCGAGTTCGTCTTTGATTTGGTCAAACGTGCGCTTTTCCTTCTTGTACCAACCGATGGTTGGGTCGTCAGTGTATCCGAATGCAAGATTTTCGCAATTTACCTGCAACAAAGAATGGTCGCGAAGTCCCGCACCCCGGTCGGCACCCGTTTGCGCTACCGCCATGAAGTAAAAGTTGGTGAGGGAGGGGTTGCGTTTCATATCACCTACGAAGTTGTCATCTGAAGCGCGCAACTCGTTGATCTTCTTCATGATACCGATGCTTTTCTTTAAATTGACAAGGCTGGTGGCGTCCTTTTCATCGCCAATCACGGTAACCATGTTGTTGCGCTCTTCCGGCATAAAGGAAGCCCTGTCCCCGTAGGCATATTTGTCGAAGCTCTCCGTTGTGGCTTTTTCGATTACCTGCTTAGCGCGTTCCAGGTCGTTCTTCTGTTCATCGGTAAGGTTCTCCTGGCTCAGCATCCAGTTCACGAAGCCGAGTGACCCTTGCTTTGCCTGCTCGTTTGCGGCGTCGATTTCGGAGTTGATGCGGTCAACCTCTGCCTGGGCAGCGGATACGGCGGAATCGGCTGCGGTTTTGTCGAGTTTTGCTTGCCCGACTGCCGCGTCTGATCTCTCCTTTTCTGACTGTGCGGCTGCTACCGCTTCGTCAGCGCGCTGCTTTGCTTCGATTGCTGCAGCGTTTTCTGTTTTGGCGCTAGCGAGGTCGTTTTCGGCAGCAGTTGCGGCTTTCTTTGCGGCGTCCAGCGTGATTTGGGCGTCAGTTGCCGCCTCTTCCTTGGCGGCAGCAGCGCTATTTGCCTTTGCCAGATCGTCTTCGGCGGTCGAAACGGAGCTATTCGCAGCAGACAGCGCGTCTTCGGCCTTCTGCTGCTTTTCTTGCGCGGTGCTTAGCTCTGCCTGTGCGGAATCGACTTTAGCTTGCGCGGCTGCAAGAGCGTCTTCGGACACGCCGCCTTTCGCGGCGTCGAGCGCTGCCTTGGCCGAGTTCAGCTTAGCTGTTGCATTCACAACGGCGTTATCGGCGTTCGCTTTCGCAGTTTTGGCGGCCGTCAGTTTTTGCCGCGCTTGCTCGCTTTCGACTTTTGCCTCATCAGTCTTTGCCTGGGCTGCCCTCAGCTCACTTTGCGCCTGAGAAAGGTTGCTTGCTGCTTTATCGAGTGCAGCTTGGGCTTCGGATGATTTTTGCTGTGCTTCGGCTAATGCCTCTGGCGTTGCTTCTTTGGCGGCTTCCTTTGCTGCAATAAGGGCATTGTTTGCTTCGGCGGCTTTATTTAGTGCCTCATCGTATGCTTTCTGCTTTTCTGCGGCATTGGATTTTGCATCGGAGAGCGTCGTACGGGCGCTTGCCAGCTCTTTTTCGCCGGCGTCAGCGGCAGCTTGGGCTTTCTCTATCTCGCTTGTTAGCGCGGCATCTGCATTGCCGCGTGCCTGACTTGCTGCCGACTTTGCGTCCGAGTAGGTCCGCGCAGCGGCATCTCGGTTAGATACCGCATTGTTGTAGGGCGCTGCCGCCTTGTTGTATTCGGCTTCCGATTGGTTGTAGGCTTCTTGCGCTGCGGCAAGCACCGCCTGGAGCTCCGCGGCGGTTTTGGCGTTTTGCAAGCTTTGACGAATGAGCGCAGCCGCTGAGCGGCTATTGGCTTCTGCTGCTTTATGCAGAGAAGGGGTGCTTTCCTGTGTGCTTGAGGCGCTCTGTGCGTGCGCCATCGTCGGCAACACCGTGGGCAGTGCGAGTCCTGCTGCTAGGACCAGGCTTGCCGCCTTGGCGACAGGGGAGGCTCCGGCTTTTGTTCGGGTATAGGTTTGGGTATTGTAAGCATGTTTTGCGCTCATGGGATTTCCTTCCAACGGGGTTTTCGCTGCCCCTATGTTCAGCTGATTTCGAATCCCAAAAAAGTGTTTATAAACGAGTAAAAAAACAACCAACACCATAAGGCCAGCGATCCTGTATCCGGTTTCGCCTGCATGGTGAATGAGTGAGACCTCATGAGGGTTGGAGAATATTGGAGGTGCGTTCGGGCAAGAAGTCGACGATCATTTCAACGGTAGACTGCCTCGCTATACTTATGCAGTATGGCAACCTACCAACATATATCTCATGGGTTCGATCCCGTGTTCAACGAGCGCTCAACTGTATTGGTTTTAGGGTCGTTCCCCTCGGTGCTTTCGCGTAAGAACGATTTCTATTATGGGAATCCCCAGAATCGCTTCTGGCGTGTGCTTGCTGGCTTTGCGAAGGCGCCCGTGCCTGAGTTTATCCCCGAAAAGAAGGAACTGCTGCTTTCATGCGGCATTGCCTTATGGGACGTAATTCAGGAATGCGACATCAAAGGGTCGAGTGACGCCAGTATTAAAAATGTGGTACCCGCTCAAGTGGAGCGCATCATACGCGCAGCTCCTATCAAACGCGTTATCTGCAATGGCGCAACGGCGGCTCGTCTGTACAAAAAGTACCTCCTATATAAAGTAGGAATCCAGGCAGAGGTGCTGCCGTCTACCAGCCCCGCGAATGCGGCGTGGGGTTTCGATCGTTTAAGCGAGCGCTGGCTTGAGGCACTTGATGGTGTGCAGCCCGCAACAGATGATGAAGTGGAATCATTCGAGCGTGAGCGTGCGAGCGCCAAACGCGCCAGCAAAGGCGAAGTTGAATATGCTCACATGCGCATTCCTGCCCCCGACGCATCAAGTTATGCGGTGCATAAATCCATGCAAGGGAACAAGCGCAAGGACACCAAACCCGAGCTTTTAGTCCGGCAGCGCCTTCGCGAAGCGGGCCTTGGTGGTTATCGTTTGCAATGGAAAGTGCCGGGGCGTCCCGATGTGGCGTGGCCGGGCAAGAAGGTATGCCTGATGATTAACGGGTGTTATTGGCACCGCTGCCCGCATTGCAACCTTTCCCTGCCTAAGAAGAACACCGAATATTGGGTGGCAAAGTTCAACCGAAACCAAGAACGCGATGCTCAAAACGAAGCGGCGCTTATCGCAGATGGCTGGAAGGTGCATGTGGTATGGGAATGCGAGTTGAAGAAAGGCAAGCGTGAGGAAACGTTCGCAAAGCTTTTGCCCGAGCTCGCGCATGAGCTTGGCAAGGAGCTTCGCTAAACGATGCAGGCTTTTGTCCTGATATTGCGGGGAAACATCGGGGATTATGATGAAATAGCAGGGCAGCCAAATTGCCGTTTACTGTCAATTTCGGCTCAATTCGTGTCAGGTTGTGAATCTTTTGCGAATACTTGCCTCGATTCGATTATCTCTTGCGTATTACATAGGCAATCAGTATACTTTTCGGTTGCGTCTGGCTGTTGATGGATACACCCGGACGCGTGGAAACTCGGAATCGCCGAGGGCTGTCTCCCAAAGGCCCCCATGGCGGTGATGGAGTCCACATAAGACCAAGGGTTCGAACCCGCAGTTCGTGCCCGTAGAAAGGAAGAAAATGGGAGTAAAACAGTTCAAGCCCACGAGCCCTGGACGCCGCTTCCAGACTGTCTCGGACTTTGCTGAGATCACCAGCACTACGCCCGAGAAGTCCCTGTTGGCGCCCCTGCCCAAGAAGGCTGGCCGCAACAACAATGGCCGCATCACTACGCGTCATCAGGGTGGCGGCAACAAGCGTCGTTACCGCATCATCGACTTCAAGCGCAACAAGGACGGTATCCCCGCTAAGGTTGCCACGATCGAGTACGACCCCAATCGCAGTGCTCGCATCGCTCTTCTGCACTATGCAGACGGTGAAAAGCGCTACATCCTTCAGCCTAAGGGTCTCAAGGTTGGCGAAACGGTAGTATCCGGCGCTGATGCAGACATCAAGCCTGGCAATGCACTGCCCCTGTCCGCAATCCCCGTTGGTACGCTCATCCACGCAGTTGAGCTCCAGCCCGGTCGCGGTGCAGCAATCGCTCGTTCCGCTGGCACCAGCATTCAGCTGATGGGCAAGGAAGGCAAGTATGCAATCCTGCGTATGCCTTCTTCCGAAATGCGTCGCGTTCTCGTAACCTGCCGCGCAACCGTTGGCGAAGTCGGCAACGCCGAGCACGGCAACATCAAGATCGGCAAGGCTGGCCGTAACCGCTGGAAGGGTATTCGCCCCAGCGTTCGCGGTACTGTAATGAACCCTGTCGACCATCCTCATGGTGGTGGCGAAGGCAAGAACAAGTCTTCTGGTCGTCATCCTGTTACTCCGTGGGGCGTGTCTACCAAGGGTCATCGCACTCGCAACCCCAAGAAGGCTTCGAGCCGCCTGATCATCCGCCGTCGCAAGAAGTAGCGCCCGATCGCATAAGGAGAAACATTGAGCAGAAGTTTGAAAAAAGGTCCCTTCGTGGAGCCTCGCCTTCTCGATCGCGTTATTGCGATGAACGAAGCTGGCGACAAGAAGGTCATCAAGACGTGGTCGCGTTCTTCCACCATCTTCCCCGAGATGGTTGGTCACACCATCGCTGTGCATGATGGTCGCAAGCACGTGCCGGTTTACGTTACTGAATCCATGGTTGGCCACAAGCTGGGCGAGTTCGCACCTTCTCGCACCTTCCGCGGCCACGACAAGTAAGGAAAGGGTGAAACATGGAAGCTAAAGCAATCGCTCGCTACGTACGCGTTTCGCCCCGCAAGGCACGCATCGTACTCGACCAGATTCGCGGCAAGAACGTTATTGCCGCTCAGGAAACCCTCCGCTTCACCAACCGCGCTGTTGCTGAGGTTGTAGAGAAGACCCTGAACTCCGCAGTTGCAAACGCTGCACAGAAGGGTGCCGCTAACCCCGAGAACCTCGTGGTTAAGGCATGCTTCGCCGACGAGGGCCCCACGCTGAAGCGTATCCGCCCCCGCGCAAAGGGCTCTGCTGCTCGCATTCGCAAGCGCACCAGCCACATCACCGTCATCGTAGCAACCCGAGAGGAGGCATAGTATGGGTCAGAAAGTAAGCCCCACCGGTTTCCGTCTCGGCGTAACCGAGGATTGGCGTAGCCGCTGGTATTCCGACAAGGACTATGCGAAGAACCTTGAGAACGACCTCGCTATTCGTTCTTACCTTGACAAGCAGCTCGCCCATGCAGCTGTCTCCCGCGTAGAGATCGAGCGCGCTGGTGACAAGATCAAGGTCATCATCACCACGTCTCGCCCTGGCGTAGTAATCGGCAAGAAGGGCGCAGAGGTTGACGCACTTCGCAAGAAGCTCAACCAGATCGCCAACGGCCCGGTTTCCGTTGAGGTTGTAGAGGTTAAGCGTCCTGAACTCGACGCAAGCCTCATCGCTCAGTCCGTTGCTGAGCAGCTTGAAAACCGTGTTGCATTCCGTCGTGCAATGCGCAAGGCCGTTCAGTCTGCCCGCAAGAGCGGCGCAAAGGGTATCCGTATCCAGTGCGCTGGTCGTCTTGGTGGCGCTGAAATGAGCCGCCGCGAGTGGTATCGCGAAGGTCGCGTGCCGCTGCACACCCTTCGTGCGAAGATCGACTATGGCTTCGCTACCGCTGCAACCACCATGGGTTCCATTGGTATCCAGGTTTGGGTGTACCACGGTGAAGTTCTGCCTGGTCAGAAGGCTCCGCAGCCCGCACTCGAGGGTTCTTCCCGTCCTAACCGTTCCCGTCGCCGCAATAACGATAGGGGTGATAAGTAATGTTGGTACCTAAGCGCGTCAAGCATCGTAAGGTGCAGCGTGGTTCTATGAAGGGTAACGCCAAGGGTGGCACCACTTTGAACCACGGCACTTGGGGCATTCAGGCCCTGGACCGTCATTGGATCACCAACCGCCAGATCGAGGCTGCACGTATCGCAATGACTCGTCGCATGAACCGTACTGGTAATGTTTGGATCACGATCTTCCCCGATAAGCCCATCACGCAGAAGCCTGCTGAAACTCGAATGGGTAAGGGTAAGGGTAACCCTGAGGGTTGGGTAGCTGTAGTAAAGCCCGGCCGCATCATGTTCGAGATCGATGGTGTTGACGAAGCAACCGCTAAGGATGCTCTCCGTCTGGCTATCGACAAGTTGCCCATCAAGTGCAAGATCGTAAAGCGTGAGGCAGAAGGGCAGGAGTAAATGAAAGCAGCAGAGATCCAGAAACTTTCGGGTGAAGATCTGCAGGCTAAATTGAAGGAGGCTCGTGCAGAGCTCTTCAACCTGCGCTTCCAGATGGCTACCGGCCAGCTCGACAACACCGCTCGCATCAAGCAGGTCAAGAAGGACATCGCCCGCATCCAGACCGAGATGCGCGACCGTGAACTCAAGGCCGCTCAGGCTTAGGGTGCAGCTAGGAAGGTTTGAACAATATGAGTGAAGAACGTAACTCTCGTAAGGTTCGCCAGGGTGTTGTAGTAAGCATCTCCGGCGACAAGACCTGCGTCGTGCAAGTTCACGAGCGCAAGCCCCATCCTGTATATGGCAAGATGGTTAACTCCACCAAGAAGCTTCACGCTCATGACGAGAACAACGAAGCTGGTGTAGGCGACACCGTAACGATTATGGAAACCCGCCCGCTTTCTAAGATGAAGCGCTGGCGCCTTCTCGACATCGTTGAGAAGGCTAAGTAGGCACTTGCTTACTTAGAAGCATCGAAAGGGATAAGCACATGATTCAAATGCAGAGCATGCTCGCCGTTGCTGACAACTCCGGCGCTCGCAAGGTGCAGTGCATCAAGGTCCTGGGCGGCTCCAAGCGCCGTTACGCGGGCCTCGGCGATGTCATCGTTTGCAGCGTTAAGGAAGCAATGCCCAACGGCAACGTTAAGAAGGGCGAAGTCGTCCGCTGTGTCGTGGTGCGCGTTAAGAAGGAAGTTCGTCGTACTGACGGCAGCTACATCAAGTTCGACCAGAATGCTTGCGTTCTGATCGACAACAACGGCGCTCCCCGCGGTACGCGTATCTTCGGTCCTGTTGCACGCGAACTTCGTGACAAGAAGTACATGAAGATCGTGTCCCTGGCACCGGAAACGCTGTAGGAGGAACATCCATGGCAAAGATGAACATCAAAAAGGGTGACAAGGTCAAGGTTCTCGCTGGTAAGGATAAGGGTGCTGAAGGCATCGTAATCGCTTCCAACCCCTCGGCTCAGCGCGTCACCGTTGAAAAGGTCAACATGATGAAGAAGGCAATGCGCCCGACTCAGGCAAACCCTGAAGGCGGCATTGCTACCGTTGAGGCTCCCATCCATGTCTCCAACGTTATGCTGATCTGCCCCTCCTGCAAGGAGGCAACTCGCGTCAACATCAAACGTGAAGATGGTAAAAAAGTTCGCGTTTGCAAGCATTGTGGCGCAGATATCGACTAAAATATTTAGCCGTGCTTTTATGACCCCCGCGTAATGCGGGGGACGCAAGGTCGGAAATCTTGCGTTTAATTCATCGAGAAAGGTTTTTTAGGACAATGGCTACTCCTCGTCTGAAGGAAAAGTATGTAAACGAAGTACGCGACCAGCTTTTCAAGGAGCTCGGTCTCGCTAATGTTAATCAGATCCCTCGCCTTGAGAAGATCGTTATTAACATGGGTGTAGGTCGTGCCGCTGGCGACAAGAAGCTTCTTGACGGCGCAATCGCCGACCTGCGTACCATCACCGGTCAGCAGCCTATGGTTACCCGCGCTAAGAAGTCCATCGCAGGCTTCCATCTGCGTGAGGGCCAGGCAATTGGTTGCAAGGTTACCCTTCGCGGTGACCGCATGTGGGAGTTCTTCGACCGCTTGATGTCCACTGCGCTTCCTCGCGTACGTGACTTCCGTGGTTGCAACCCCAACAGCTTCGACGGTCGAGGCAACTACACCATGGGCCTCACCGAGCAGCTTATCTTCCCCGAGATCGAGTACGACAAGATCGATCGCACTCGTGGTATGGACATCACGTTCGTAACCACGGCTGAAAACAATGAAGGCGCCAAGGCACTTATGGATGCCATGGGCTTCCCGTTCAAAAAGGAAAACTAACTTCTCGTTTCGAGAATTGGTTATAGGAAAGAAGGATTTTGAATGGCTAAGAAATCGATGATCGCCAAGTCCAAGCGAGAGCCGAAGTTCTCGACGCGTCAGCACAATCGCTGTGCTCGCTGTGGTCGCCCCCGTGCGTACTACCGCAAGTTCGGTCTGTGCCGCGTCTGCCTTCGTGAGCTCGCTAACAAAGGCGAACTGCCCGGCGTGACCAAGGCTTCCTGGTAGGAACCTTATCAACCCAGTCACGTTGTTGAGTGCCGTTAGTCAAGGCGCATACATCATGGGTGCATGCGAACCGGCTTTTCGGCTCATCATGAACAAAGGAGAAACACAACAATGAGCATGAACGATCCTATTGCAGATATGCTTACGCGTGTGCGTAACGCAAACTCTGCTGGCAAGCAGACGGTTTCCATGCCGTCCAGCAAGAAGCTTGTCGAAATCGCCCGCATCATGCAGGAAGAGGGCTACATCAACGGCTTCGAAATCGAGCCGGCTCAGCCCCGCGACGTTCTGACCATCACCCTCAAGTATGGTGAGAAGAAGGCTCGCACCATTCGCGGCATCAAGCGCATTTCCAAGCCTGGTCTGCGTATTTATGCTGGCAAGGACGAGCTTCCTCGCGTTCTCGGTGGTCTTGGTACTGCTGTTATTTCGACGAGCAAGGGCGTTATGACCGACCGCGACGCACGCAAGGAAGGCGTCGGCGGCGAAGTCATGGCGTACATCTGGTAGGAAGGAAGGAGCACAAATGTCTCGTATTGGTAAGATCCCTGTTGCTATTCCTTCTGGCGTTGAGGTTAAGATTGACGGTCATGTTGTTACCGTAAAGGGCAGCAAGGGCGAACTTACTCGTGAATTCAACCCCATGATGTCCATCAAGGTTGAGGGCGAAGAAGTTATTGTAGAGCGTCCCGACGACTCTCGTCAGGCAAAGAGCCTTCATGGCCTTACGCGTACCCTTATCCACAACATGGTAGAGGGCGTTCATGATGGTTACTCCAAGAAGCTCGAGCTCGTAGGCGTTGGCTATCGTGCTGCGCTCAAGGGTTCCGATCTGGAGATCCAGCTCGGTTACTCTCATCCGGTTGTCGTTAAGGCTCCTGAGAACATTACCTTCGAAGTTCCTAGCCAGACCGAGATTATCGTAAAGGGCATCAGCAAGGAACAGGTCGGCCAGGTTGCTGCCGACATCCGCGCATGGCGTAAGCCTGAGCCTTACAAGGGCAAGGGTGTTCGCTATGAAGGCGAGTATGTCCGTCGTAAGCTCGGCAAGGCTGCAAAGTCTGAGTAGTAGCTCAGTAGCGAAGTATTGAAGGGAATCTACTTATGAAGAAGCTTCAAAAGAAACAGGCTGGGCTGCGCCGTCGTCACACTCGTGTTCGTGGCAAGATCTCTGGTACGGCTGCCCGTCCGCGTTTGTGCATTACGCGTTCTAACTCGAACATGTATGCTCAGGTTATCGACGACGTTGCCGGTAAGACCATCTGTGGTGTTTCCACCCTCGGTCCCGAGTTCAAGGCAACCGAGAAGAGCGGCGCTACCGTAGAAGGCGCTGCAGCTCTCGGTCTGATCATCGGTAAGAAAGCACAGGAAAACGGTGTTACCGAGGTTGTATTTGACCGCGGTGGCAATCTGTATCACGGTCGCATCAAGGCAGTTGCCGATGGTGCCCGCGAAGCAGGCCTGAAGTTCTAAGAGAGGGTTAAGGTCTATGGCTCGTAAGCAAGAAAACCAGGCAGGCGTTCCCGAACTTCAGGAACGCGTCGTCTATATCAATCGCGTCTCCAAGGTTGTCAAGGGTGGTCGTCGTTTCGCACTCACCGCTCTGGTAGTTGTTGGTGACGGCAAGGGTCGCGTGGGTATCGGCATGGGCAAGTCCCAGGAAGTTCCCACCGCCATCAAGAAGGGCGTAGAGGATGCGAAGAAGAACATGTTCTCCATTCCTCTGACCGAGGCTGGCACGCTTCCTCACGACATCATCGGTGAGTATGGCGCTGGTCGCGTTCTCCTTAAGCCCGCTACTCCTGGTACCGGCGTTATCGCTGGCGGCGCAGCTCGTGCCGTTCTCGAACTCGCTGGCGTAAAGGATGTTTTCGCTAAGTCCCTCGGCACTGACAACGTTCTTAACATTGTTAAGGCTGTTGCTGAAGGTCTTAAGGAAATGCAGAGCCCCGAGGCAGTTTCTGCTCGCCGCGGTATCTCTGTAGCTAAGATTTATGGCTGGAAGGAGAACTAGTAATGGCTGACGCAAAGAAACTGCGCATCACCCAGGTAAAGAGCTCCATCGGCTACAAGTACGATCAGGGTCGCACCCTGAAGGCTCTTGGTCTTGGTAAGATCGGTCGCACGGTTGAGCAGGTAGACAATCCTGGCGTTCGTGGCATGATCTTCAAGGTTCAGCACCTCGTAGAGGTTGAAGAACTGTAAATGCTAAAAGCCCCGCTCATTGAGCGGGGCTTTTCTATTCTCGTAATCGGACATTATGCGGATCGAAGCGCAGTGCAAGGAAAAAGCCTGAAAGAATATCGTTTTAGGTCTAGTACGGTTACTGCATCCGTGGAGCATTTGATTCAATTGTTGAACTTATGATGGGCTGTATCTAACTTATTGAGTTTTGCCCCGCATTTGATTTCAACCTATGGCATAATGATCTAGTTTGTAAGTTCGTCGGCGGCGAGCTGCCGACCTCTATTCCAATCGGTGGGGTAGAGACAGCGTAAAAAAGGAGAAAAAGAAAACATGGAACTTAAGGATCTGAAGCCCGCTGAGGGTTCTCGTCACAGCCGCAAGCGCGTAGGTCGCGGTCCCGCATCTGGTACCGGCAAGACCGCTGGTCGTGGTCTGAACGGTCAGAAGTCTCGTTCTGGCGGCGCTAAGGGTAACGGCTTCGAAGGTGGTCAGACTCCTCTGGCTCGTCGTCTTCCTAAGCTCCCTGGCTTCCGCAACATCAACCATGTTGAGTATCTTCCCGTTAACGTTAGCCGTATCGAGAAGTACTACGAAGCTGGCGAAGTGGTAGACGGTGAATCCCTCGTAGCTAAGGGCATCATCAAGCACTCCACCGATCTTGTTAAGGTTCTGGGCGACGGCGAAATCACCAAGGCTGTAACCGTTAAGGTTGACAAGGTTTCCGCTTCCGCAAAGGCTAAGATCGAGGCAGCTGGCGGAAAGGTCGAAGAGCCTTGCTAAGTTCCCTCGTACAGGCGTTCAAGGTACCTGAGCTCAGGAATAAAATCCTGTTCACTCTTGGTATCTTGGTGCTTTACCGATTCGGCGCTTACCTGCCGGTGCCGGGCATCCCGTTCCAGGCATTTGCTGATTCTTTTTCTCAGCAGGGTGTCTCGATGGTTATGCTCGACCTCTTCACTGGCGGTGCTTTGTCGAACTTCTCGGTATTTGCACTGGGTATTATGCCGTACATCACTGCATCTATCATTATGCAGTTGATGCAAGGTGTTATCCCTGCCGTTGGCCGTTGGGCTAAAGAGGGTGAAACGGGCAGGCGTCGTATTACTCAGGTTACGCGTTACCTTACGCTTGGTCTGGGTCTGATCAACGCTGTTGGTTACCTTTTCCTCTTCAAGTCCGAGGCTTATGGTGTTGTTTTCAGCACCGCTGTTCCTGAGATCGTCACCGACATCTTGGTTGTGTTTACTCTTGTAGTTGGCACTGCTTTGATCATGTGGATGGGCGAGCTCATTACTCAGCACGGTGTTGGCAATGGTATGTCGTTGATCATCTTCGTTTCCATCATCTCTTCGGTTCCGTCGGCAATCTTCTCGTCGATTAACCTGAATGCAGATATGGGTATGGGCATTGCAGTAACCGTTCTTATTTTGGTTGTGGTACTGCTTTGCATCCCTGCGATTATCTTCGTAGAGCGTGCTCAGCGTCGTATCCCAATTAGCTATGCAAAGCGCGTTCAGGGTCGTAAGGTTATGGGCGGTCAGAGCTCTTACCTTCCTATCAAGATCAACGCTGCAGGTGTTATTCCTATTATCTTCGCAAGCTGCTTGATTTACTTCCCTGCGCAGATTGCTGCTTTGTTCAATGTTGATTGGCTCACCATGGTTGCCAATGCTATTTCGGCAGGTTGGGTGAACTGGATCCTTACTGCGCTGCTTATCGTGTTCTTCGCATACTTCTATACGTCGATTGTTTTCAATCCTGAAGACACTGCGGAAAACCTTCAGCGTCAGGGTGGATTTATTCCCGGTATTCGTCCTGGTCAGAATACTGTGCAGTACATTAAAGATGTTCTGCACAGGGTAACGCTTCCTGGTGCGATCTTTATCGCCGCCATTGCGGTTATCCCATCCATTTTGTTCTACTTTACGAACAATTCATTGATCCAGGCATTTGGTGGTACCTCGATCCTCATCATGATCGGTGTTGCTTTGGACACCATGAATAAGATCGAATCGCAGTTGAAAATGTACAACTACGACGGATTCTTCAAGTAAAAAGAAAGGCGGCAATTAGCCGCCTTTCTTTTTGAGAAATGTCACTTTGCGCCTAATGCGCTTCAATTTGTTAAAATAGATTGATCGATTTCTATCGTGTTACGAAAGGAACATTTCCATGAATATCGTTTTGCTGGGCGCACCGGGCGCAGGTAAGGGCACTCAGGCTGCTAAGCTGGTAGAGAAGTATGGCTTTGCTCATATCTCCACTGGCGACATGCTTCGTGCTGCCGTTAAGAACCAGACTCCTCTTGGCCTCGAGGCTAAGAAGTACATGGATGCTGGCGATCTTGTACCTGATGAAGTTGTAATCGGCCTCGTTAAAGAGCGTTTGCAGGATGCCGACACCGCTAATGGCTTCATCCTTGACGGTTTCCCCCGCACCTCAACTCAGGCAGTTGCGCTCGACTCTGAGCTTTCTTCGCTCGAGCGTCCTCTTGATGCTGCGCTTCTTGTTGACGTTGATAAAGAAGTAATCATCAAGCGTCTTACCACTCGTCGTATGTGCCGCGACTGTGGTTACATTGGCTCTGATGCTGATGCTGCTTGCCCCAAGTGCAATGGCGAAATGTACCAGCGAGATGACGACAACGAGGCTACGGTACGCAACCGCCTTGATGTTTACGAAAGCTCTACTGCACCGCTCATCGACTACTATCGTGGTTGCGAACTCCTGAAGGAAATCGACGGCGACCGTGATCCTCAGGTTGTATTCGACGCAGTTGTTTCCACGCTTGGCTTGTAATTAGTTGCCTGAATCATCCCCGCATCATTCGATGCGGGGATTTTTTATTATCGAGCTTCTTCTGAAAGAGTAGTGCGTGACCAATATGGTGCGAGCGTATCTTGTAAAATGATTCGCTATGAAGCCTATTGAAGACATTGCATCAGATTGCATAGACCTCGTTAACGTTAATCGGGGTCGAATTAAACATGCTCTATCTCGCATTTTCGTGGTTGCTGTTGTTGCGCTGCTCCTCGAAATCTTTCTGTTCAATATGAACTACTTCCGTTCGCAGAACTATGAGCCGATTAATTTGGCAGATCGCATTAGCCTTGATGCCAACGATACGGGTACTTCAAATTTCGGCTTAGGGCATAGCGAGCAGTACAAGTTTACTGAATCCAAAACTGCCGTAGATTTTTACGACCTGAACAAAGTTGTCCATAATATCCATCTTGACTTTGACAATTCGCAGGCTGCTCAGAATCTTAAGGTGAAAATTAGTTTTACTGACGCCGCGCACGAGACTTATTTCTCAACGACGGAATACACGTTTGGGGTTCCTGAAGTAGACGTTTCAACGTATAGCGAGCAAAGCCAGTATCTTTACCTTGAAAGCTCGGGCACAATTCGGAACCTGCGCATCGAAATCGTGAATGACGACGCATGGTATCCTGTTGTTTTAAATACGGTTGTTATCAATGAGCGTCAGCCGTTTGAGTTCAACGGTTTGCGTTATTTCATCACGTTTGCTGTCCTACTTTTGCTTTATGTATTTCGTCCTGGATCGAGCATTTATCGTTGCCGCGTTAAAGAGCATCCAAGGTTTTCCCGTGTGTGCATTGTGCTTGCAACGGCGTGTGAGATTTTTGTTCTTACTGCATATCTTTTACTTGGGTCAAACCAGGTTGGCATTGCTACGGCGAACTACAACTCAGGATCCTGGGATGGTCGCAGCATCGTAAACACCTATAAGGTTGGTGGAGATAACGCTCAGCAATACGCTGAACTGGCGAAAGCAATGGCAGACGGCCAGCTGTATTTAGAGGTAGAGCCTCCTCAGTGGCTGGTCGACATGGACAACCCGTACGACAAGGGTGCGCGTGATGAGCTGCAGAAGCAGACAGGTGAATCATATCTGTTTGACGTGGCGTACTATGATGGCCACTACTATGTGTATTTCGGCGTGTTGCCGGTCCTCTTGTTCTATTTGCCTTTCTATCTGCTTACAGGGTCGAGTTTTCCAACGGCAATTGGCGTTTTAATTGCCTGCATCATGTTCGTGCTGGGTGTGACAGCTTTAATGGATCGTTTCGCGCGACACCATTTCAAGCGCGTTAGTTTGGGCCTGTTCCTTTTGCTTCAAATGCCCTTGGTGGCTTGTTCTGGGATGCTGTATTTGGCGAAGTTCCCGACGTTCTATTCGCTTCCGATTGCGATGGCTTTGGCGTTTACTGTGTGGGGCCTGTATTTTTGGCTTCATGGCAGGTCAACGGAAAAAGCAGCGGGATGGTACCTTGCTGGTTCTCTGTGCATGGCGCTTGTGGTTGCATGCCGGCCCCAATTCCTCATTTTCTCGTTGTTGGCGTTCCCTTTGTTTTGGCGCAAATTCATTACGGAAAGGCACTTGTTTACGAAGAGGGGATCAAGGGAATTCGTCTGCCTTCTGGCGCCCTATTTTGTGGTTGCTGCTGGCATCATGATGTACAACCGTGCACGTTTCGGCTCTTTTTTCGATTTTGGCGCAAACTACAACCTCACGGTTAATGATATGACGCAACGTGGCATGAATGCTGGTCGCTTGCTGCCGGCTCTATTCGCCTATTTCCTGCAAACCCCAACTACAACCGGTGTATTCCCTTGGCTTCAGCCCGCCACATTTGACACAACCTACCTCGGTCAAACTATCAAGGAAGTAACCTTTGGCGGTATTTTGGTATGCTTGCCCATCTTGTGGGTACTGGCATTTGCCAAGCCGATTCTTTCCTATCGCATCAGGGAGCGTTCGACTCATACTGTTGCCAGCGTCGTTATGACCATGCTGGTATCCGCGCTCATCGTTGCTTGTCTCGATGCTCAGATGGCGGGGATTCTGCAACGCTATACCGCCGACTACAGCATCCTGATGCTGATACCTTCAATCTTGCTTTGCTTTATTGCGAATGATGCTTTGGCTCCTGACAGGGAGCATGACGATCGCGGCACTGAATTGAAGGTAGGAAGTCCTGCGGTTCCCAAGGTGCTTGTGCATCGCTTATTCCTTCGCGTGTTAGGCGTATTGGTGTTCTTGAGCTTGCTGTATTCCACCTTGGTTTGTTTCATACCTGAAACCGGTTGGTATTCCGATGTATATGCATGGGCATACCAGGATCTCATCGAAATGGTTGAGTTCTGGACGTAAGTGCAAAGTCGCCATTCAATGCAGTGCTGCATAGCGATGCGCGCCTAGGGTAGTTGCCAAAACAGCTTTAAACGAATTAGCGGATCAGATGGATTTGTCTCGTCTGGTCCGTTTTTTTATCGTTAGGGCACTAAGAGTAACAATTTTTTTGTGAGGTACTAAAGGAGTACTTATAGCGGTTACCTGCCGTTCGCCCCGACAACCCAACCAGTGGCAACAGCTGAATTCCGTCTACCGAGCTATATCCAACACGTTCGGAAACCCCTAAAGGGCGAAAACGTGCGGTCGGTACAATTAAGAAGCTTTCAAAAAAAGCAAACCTTAAGCGAGAGGAGAGGTATGTCACAGTTGACCGAAATCCGCTGGCATGCACGTGCTGGCCAAGGTGCGGTTACGGCGGCGAAGCTTGTCGCGGACACGGCACTGCTGCAGGGCAACTACATCCAGGCTATGCCCGAATATGGCCCGGAGCGTACGGGAGCACCCCTGAAGGCGTATACGCGTGTATCCAGTGACCCCATCGAGGTTCACAACAACATTCAGAATCCCGATATTGTCATTATCATGGATGACACCCTGTTGGCTTCCACGGACGTAATGGAAGGTATGCCCGAAGACGGTATCCTCCTGTTCAACACCACAATGACGGCCGCTGAAGCCCGTGCGGCGGTAGGCGCCCCCGATAGCATGCGTGTTGCTGTGGTTGATGCTTCGGGCATCGCGCTTGCAACCATCAAGAAGGACATGCCAAACACCCCGATCGTAGGCGCATTGGCAAAGATCACGGGTCTTTTCCCGGTTGAAAAGGTCAAGGAACGCCTGGTTATTACCTTCGGCAAGAAGTTCTCCCAGGAAATGATCGACGCGAACCTCGCCTCCGTTGAGCGCGCTTACCAGGAGGTGCAAGAGTAATGTCCAAGTACCAGTTTGATGGCTCCAACTACGAAAACTGGAAGCCAGAAGAATTCCCGACCGGTTATGTATGCCCCGAGGGCGGCACGTCTGCCAACTGCTACACCGGCGGCTGGCGCTCCAATCGTCCTATCTGGGATTCCGAAAAATGCTCCAACTGCATGCTTTGTTGGGCTTATTGCCCTGATTCCTCTATTGAGGTCGAAGATGGCGCAATGACGGGCATCGATCTGTTCCACTGCAAGGGCTGCGGCGTTTGCGTTCAGGAGTGCAAGTTCGGTGCGCTCGAGCTTATCTCCGAGGCTGAAGCCCAGGAGCAGGAAGCGAAGGGGGAGTAACCATGGCAGAAAAGAAGATGTTCTCCGCTACAGGTAACCAGATGGTGGCAGACGCCTTCCGTCAAGTTAACCCTGACGTTATGGCGGCTTACCCCATTACTCCTCAGACCACCATTGTTGAAGGCTATGCAAAGTTCGTTGCTGACGGAAAGGTAACCACCGAATACGTCCCCACCGAATCCGAGCATTCTGCGCTTTCTGCATGTATTGGCGCTTCTGCTGCTGGTGCGCGTGTTGCAACCGCAACAAGTTCTCAGGGCCTGGCTTACATGTGGGAGGAACTGCACATCGCTTCCGGTATGCGTTGCCCCATTGTTATGGCAAACGCCAATCGTGCACTTTCCGCTCCTATTAACATCCACGGCGATCACTCTGACATCATGAGTGCTCGTGACTGCGGTTGGGGCATGATGTTTGCCGAAACTGCTCAGGAGGCCTACGACAACACCATCATCGCATTCAAGGTTGCTGAAGATCCTAATGTTCTGCTTCCAGTGCTCACCACGCTCGATGGCTTTGTTACCACGCATGCTATGGATTGCTGTGTGATGGAAGAAGATCAGGTGGTAAAGGATTTCGTAGGCAATTACGAGCCGAAGTATCCTTTGCTTGATACCGAAAACCCAGTTGGCCAGGGCATGTTCGCAACGCTTGGCAACGGTTACATGAAGTACAAGCTCACTGAGCGTCATGCGCTCGACAATGCTATGGAAGCTTTTGAGCGCCATGGCAAGGAGTGGGCCGAAATCACGGGTCGTCCGTTCGAGCTGGTTGATGCATGGGGTACCGAAGACGCTGATTACATCATCGTTGTTTTGGGTTCTTGCGCAGGCAATGCTCGCTTCCAGGCTCGCAAGCTCCGCGAGCAGGGCAAGAAGGTTGGCGTTGTTCGTCCTCGCATTTTCCGTCCGTTCCCCGCAAAGCAAATCGCTGAAGCCTGCAAAAACGCAAAGGCTGTAGCTGTTCTGGATCGCTCCGATTCCTTCGGTTCTCCGCATGCTCCTTTGGCGCTCGAGGTCCGCTCTGCCTTCCATGCAAATGGGGTTGACGCTCTTGTCAACGATTACGTTGTGGGCCTCGGCGGCGCAGACATCACCCTCGAGCAGATGAACACTGTGTTCTCTGATCTTGAGGCGCGCGCTGCAGGCGAGGGCGACGGTTCCATCAAGTATCTCGGCATCGAAGAGTAAGGGGCATCCAATGGCAAACATCAAGCAACTTTCTGCCCGCCCCGACGATTTGGCTCCTGGCCATCGCCTGTGTGGCGGTTGCGGCGCATCTATGGCAGTGCGTCAGGTCCTCATGGGCCGCAACGACTACGACGTTGTGTGCTGCTCGGCAACGGGCTGCCTGGAAGTATCCACTTCCATCTATCCGGACAACGCGTGGAACGTTCCGTTCATTCACAATGCATTCGCAAATGCGGGCGCAACTATCTCTGGCGTGGAGGCAGCTTATAAGGGCCTTCAGCGTGCAGGCAAGATCCCTGCAGACAAGAAGATCAAGTTCGTTGCCTTCGGCGGCGACGGTGGCACCTACGACATCGGTCTGCAGTCTCTGTCCGGCGCTATGGAGCGCGGTCACGATATCGTGTATGTCTGCTACGACAACGGCGCATACATGAACACGGGCATCCAGCGTTCTTCTGCAACCCCCAAGGGTGCATGGGCAACCACGTCTGAAGTTGGTAAGGAACAGCAGGGCAAGCCCCAGAAGCGCAAAGACCTCACCTCTATCATGGCAGCTCATGGTGTTCCCTATGTTGCTCAGGCCACCGTGGGCAATTGGCGCGACCTGGTAAGCAAGGCGGAAAAGGCAATTGCCGTTGACGGTCCTGCCTTCCTTAATGTTATGGCTCCCTGCCCCCGCGGTTGGCGTATCGATTCTTCCATGACTGCAGAGATTTGCCGCATGGCAGTAAACTCCAAGTTCTGGCCTCTGTTCGAGGTTGAGAACGGCAAGTGGAAGCTCACTCCGGTTCGCGATAAGAACCTCATTCCCGTAAAAGACTTCCTGAAGCCCCAGGGTCGTTTCAAGCACCTCTTCAAGCCTGGCAACGAAGCCCTGTTGGAAGAAATCCAGCAAGACGTTGATGATTTCTGGGCCTACCTTGAGGGTCGCGTAGAAGGCTCCAAGGATCTGTAGGCGCAGTGCTTGGGCTAAGCTAATCCCCAAGTAAGGTTGTCTAACCAAGCCGCGAGATGCACTATCTCGCGGCTTTTTTCTTGACGGGGCACTGTAGTGCGCTATAGTAACCAATGGAAAATGAATACGGTCTTCAGGGCGAGGTGAAACTCCTCACTGGCGGTAACGCGAAGCTATCTGCAAGGAAGCAATCGCGAAGCCCGCGACCCTTGTGCGAGCAAGGTTGATCTGGTGCAAGTCCAGAGCCAACGGTTACAGTCCGGATGGAAGAAGACGATGAATCGGATCGGCCGTTTGGCTGTGCTTGTTTGTCATGTGAAAGCCCTGGAACGTTAGTTCCAGGGCTTTTTTCGTGCAGGGTGCATCTCCGTTCGTCGCTTACCCACTCAAGATGGTATTCGCGACAACGAATATGAAAGGAGGTGCAGTTCCTTGACTGATGAAGAATACATGCAGCGAGCTTTGGAGCTTGCTATGCGCGGCGCTGGTTGGGTTAATCCCAATCCTCTTGTTGGAGCGGTTGTAGTACGCGATGGCCGAATCATCGGCGAAGGCTGGCATCCCGCTTTTGGCGAACCCCATGCGGAGCGACAGGCGCTTGCCGATTGCCGTCAACGAGGTGAAGCCACCGAAGGCGCAACTATCTACGTAACGCTTGAGCCTTGTTGCCATACCGGTAAAACGCCTCCGTGCACTGAAGCGCTGATTGAGGCAGGTATCGCTCGAGTAGTTATGGGCGCCCCTGATCCCAACCCCAAGGTTGATGGCGGCGGCGTTGCCCAGCTAGAGGCGGCAGGCATCGAAGTTGTTCAGGGTGTCTTGGTTGAGGAATGCCAAGAAATCAACCGAGCGTTTTTCCACTACATCGAAACGGGAAAGCCCTATGTCATTCTGAAGTATGCGATGACGCTCGATGGCAAGATTGCCACAAGGAATGGCAAATCGAAATGGATTACGGGCGAGGAGGCTCGCAAACGTGTTCATACCGATCGTCAGCGCTATGCCGCTATCATGGTGGGCGTCAACACGGTCATCAAGGACGACCCGCTGCTTACCTGCCGATTGGACAGCTTCGAATCGTCCGATGTGGAAGAACTGCAAGCGATCGATGAATCTGATTTCGAGGATCTGCTCGAAAGGGAGATGGCAGAGGACGAAGCCGCCTTTGAAGCCGATCAGGGTGGTAGCGCCGATTCCGCCTTGTGTGGGTTCGGTTCATTCAAACCCCGTTGCTCGAATCCTATCCGCATCATCTGCGACACGCACCTGCGTACCCCAATCGATTCTCAGGTAGTAAGGACGGCGGCGGAGGTTCCCACGTACATAGCAACCTGCGAACGCGATTTGGAAAAGCACTTGCCGTATCGTGAGCGTGAATGTGACATCATCGTGGTTCCAGAGTCGGCAGGCCACGTCGACATCGAGGTCCTAATGGAAAAGCTCGGAGAGCTTGGCATCGATAGCGTGATCGTCGAAGGCGGCGCGGAAATCAATTGGTCGGTTTTGGCCTATGAAGTGGTGTCTCGCGTGCAGGCGTACGTTGCGCCGAAGATCTTCGGCGGCGCAGCTGCGCCGAGTCCCGTAGGTGGCTTTGGCGTCGATGCTCCCAAGTATGCCATTGAGCTGTCCGACCCTAAGGTGACGCAGCTCGGTCGAGATCTGCTTATCGAATGCGAGGTGAAGTAAATGTTCACCGGCATCGTAGAGGAAGTGGGCAAGGTCGCCTCCATTCGCAAAGGAGCCCATTCCTGTGTGCTTACCGTTGCGGCATCGAAAGTGCTCGAGGATGTTCATCTGGGTGACAGCATTGCAACCAATGGTGTTTGCCTTACCGTAACCGACTTTACGCGCAGCGGCTTTTCTGCCGATGTTATGCACGAAACCCTGAACCGTTCGTCTTTGGGTGCGCTGCGTCCAGGAAGCCCTGTGAACTTAGAGCGCGCTATGCTCGCCGGTGGACGTTTCGGCGGTCACATTGTCTCGGGCCATATCGATGGCGTGGGCACCGTGAAAAGCATCAGCGAGGATGACAATGCTGTGTGGTACCGCATAGGATGCGATGCTCCCATTTTGCGCTTTATCGTCGAAAAGGGCTCCATTGCCATAGACGGCATCAGCCTCACTGTTGCGAAAGTCGACTCCGAGAGCTTCAGCGTTTCCATCATTCCTCACACACGAGCTCAGACTAATTTGGTCACCAAGCGCGTGGGCGACGTGGTGAATCTTGAAAACGACTGCGTCGGTAAATACGTCGAACGTCTTCTGGCTTGTTCGCCAGAGCTTGCAGATGAAACGGTGCGTCAGTCCGCCTCAGCTGTGAGCCCCTATGTCAAGAAGGCACATGAAGGTGCATCGCGGAAGCAGGGCGGCATCACCAAGGAATTTTTGCTGAGCAACGGCTTTTAATTGTCGAGCTCTTATGACACATCAAGAGAAAGCGTCTCCCCATTGCGATGCGGGAGACATGAGAGGATAGTAATGTTCCAGTTCAGCACCATTGAAGAGGCTTTGGAGGATCTTCGTCAGGGAAAGGTGATCTTGTGCACCGATGATCCTGATCGCGAAAACGAGGGCGACTTCATCTGTGCCGCAGAATTCGCCACGACAGAAAACGTGAACTTCATGGCGAAGTACGCAAAGGGCCTGATCTGCATGCCCATGAGCATCGATCTGTGCCGTAAGCTCATGTTCCCCCAGATGGTAACCACCAATACTGACAATCACGAAACGGCATTTACTGTTTCGATCGATCATGTTGACACCACGACTGGCATTTCTGCTGAGGAGCGTGGCTACACGGCTCGAAAGTGCGTTGATGAGGATGCTCGCCCCGAGGATTTCCGTCGCCCGGGCCACATGTTCCCGCTGATGGCAAAGCCCAACGGTGTTCTTGAGCGCAACGGCCACACCGAGGCAACGGTAGACCTGATGCGTCTTGCCGGCTTGAAGGAGTGCGGCTTGTGCTGCGAGATCATGCGCGATGACGGCACGATGATGCGCACCCCTGAACTTATCGAGCTTGCCGAGAAATGGGATTTGAAGTTCATTTCGATCAAGGCTCTCCAAGATTACCGCAAGAAGCACGACAAGCTTGTAGAGCGTGTGGCTGATACCAAGATGCCCACCAAGTACGGCGATTTCCGTGCCTATGCCTATATCAACAAGCTCAATGGCGAGCACCATGTTGCTTTGGTTAAAGGCGATATCGCTGATGGAGAAGATCTGCTGGTTCGCGTTCACTCGGAATGCCTTACCGGCGATGCATTCGGCTCCTTGCGCTGTGATTGCGGCGACCAGTTCGCTTCTGCCATGCGTGCGGTTAACGAAGAGGGTCGCGGCGTGGTTCTTTACATGCGCCAGGAAGGCCGCGGCATCGGCCTGGTAAACAAGCTTCGTGCTTACGAGCTGCAGGATAAGGGCATGGACACGCTTGAAGCAAACCTTGCTTTGGGCTTCAAGGGAGATGAGCGCGAATACTTCATCGGCGCACAGATTCTGCGCGATTTGGGCGTGAAGACCATGCGTCTTCTGACCAATAACCCTGACAAGGTCTATCAGCTTTCTGAGTTTGGCCTTGAAATCACCGATCGCGTGCCGATTCAGATGCCCGCAACCGACCATGATCGCTTCTATCTGAAGACGAAGAAGGAAAAGATGGGCCATATCCTTGAATCTGTCGAGGAATAACGGATCTAACTGCAGCAAATACGGGACTGCGTCCCGAAACGAATGGAATTAGCCCCAGGCACCAAAACGCTGGGGATAGCGAAAGGAAACGCATATGAACACTCTCGAAGGAAAGCTCGTATCTGAGGGCATCAAGGTTGGCATTGTGGCTGCTCGTTTCAACGAGTTCATCACCTCAAAGCTGATCGGTGGCGCAATGGATGGCTTGCTCCGTCATGACGTCAAGGACGAAGACGTGGATATCGCATGGGTTCCCGGCGCATTCGAGATTCCGCTGGTTGCCCAGAAGATGGCCGAATCGGGCAAGTACGATGCCGTTATCTGCCTGGGTGCAGTAATCCGCGGTGCAACGTCTCACTACGATCTGGTCTGCAACGAGGCTGCCAAGGGTGTTGCTCAGGTTGGTTTGAAGACCGGTGTGCCCGTGCTCTTCGGCGTGGTAACCACCGACACCATCGAGCAGGCAATCGAGCGTGCTGGCACGAAGGCTGGCAACAAGGGCTTCGATTGCGCAACGAGCGCCATTGAAATGGTGAACCTTATCAAGACGATCGAGGCATAACGTCAAAACTGGTGCGACCCCACTCCGTTGTGTGGCCGCACCCATTTCTCGATATCAAAGAAATGGGTGCGGTTCACCGTTGGAGCTGGGGTCGTTTTTTGTTTAGAAACACGGCAACAAGTATTCTGTATTAATAGTATTTCGCCGCTGCAACGAAGGAGCTGATATGTCTTTGTTGATTCGTCCTCTTCCTATGGGGAAGGCAAGATTGCGTAATCGCTTGGTAATGCCCCCGATGGCTACCGAGAAATCGGAGGGGCAGGGCAAGGTGAGCGATGCTCTGTGCGAGTATTACGACGAAAAGACGAAGGGCGGCTATTTCGGTTTGGTGGTCGCTGAGCACAGCTACATTTGCAAGGAAGGCCAGGCGAGCAAAGGGCAGGTTTCCTTTTCCTCGGACGATGATGTTCCTGGTCTGAAAAGGCTTGTTGAGGTTATCCATCGTAATGGCTGTAAGGTGGTAGCGCAGATCAACCATGCTGGTGGTAAGTCAATTTCCGCCCTAGGTGGCGAGTCTTTGACCGCGCCTGCCCCAAGCGCAATGCCCTACACCACAACAAGAGGGGAAGCGGTGCAGGCGCATTCTATGACCCAACAGGAAATTGACCAGGTTGTTGCCGATTTTGCGTCTGCGGCGCGTCGTGCCAAAGAGGCTGGTTTCGATGGCGTTGAGATCCATTCGGCGCATGGGTATCTTCTGAGTCAGTTCTATTCCCCGATAACCAATAAGCGCACCGACGACTATTCGGGCGCAAGCATAGCGGGCCGAACTCGCTTGCATTGTCGGGTCATTGAAGCGGTCCGTAGCGAGGTGGGACCCGATTATCTGTTGGCGCTTCGCCTGGGTGCCTGCGACTATGAAGAGGGCGGAGCAACAAGAGAAGATGCTGTTGCGGCATGCAAGATATTCGAAGAAGCGGGAGTAGACCTACTGGATATTTCGGGTGGCTTATGTGGTTACCGCGGTGACGGCTCTAAGGCCGAAGGCTATTTCGGCGAAGATTCGGCTGCTGTTCGCGCAGCGGTAACGGTCCCTGTAATTGTGACCGGTGGCGTGAGGACCCCAGAAGGTGCCGAGCGTGTGCTGGAGAGGGGCCAAGCCGATTTAGTGGGCGTGGGTCGCGCTGTTCTGAAAGATTCCCTATGGGCAAAAAATGCTATTGAGTTTGCGGGTGGTACCAGCGTTAAGGGAACAGTGTTCTTCGATTTCGATGGGACCCTTCATGACAGTATGGCGATCTATGGTCCCGCATTTCGCAAAGCATATGCTTGGCTGGTTGCTGAAGGCCACATGCCGCCACAAGAATTCACCGATGAATGGATCAGCAAGTGGCTTGGCTGGACTACGGAAGCTATGTGGACCACGTTTGCTCCCAACCTTCCCGAAGTAATATGGCGCCAGGCGGCGGAAATCGTGGGAAATGAAATGGATCGCCTTACCGAGGAAGGCAAGGCTCGATTGTTCCCGGGAGTACCCGAAATGCTCGATGAGCTCTGCTCGGATGGCTACGAACTCGCATTTATCAGCAATTGCCGCACCCGCTATTGCGAGGTGCATCGTGCGATGTTTGGGCTGGATACCTGGTTTGATGCCTATTATTGTGCTGAAGATTTTGCTGAAATGCCAAAATGGCAGATCTATCAGCAGGTTGCGGAACGTCATGCTGTCCCTCGTGTAATGGTGGGCGACCGCTTCCACGATGGTGAAGTGGCTATGAAAGCAAATATTCCCTTCATCGGGTGCACGTATGGTTTCGGCGACGAAGAAGAGCTGGCAATGGCGTCGGCATGCGTCTTGGCGCCCAAGGACATTCCTAGTGCTGTTCGGGAGGTTCTTTCATGAAATACTGCATTCACTGTGGGTCGGAATTGGAAGACGAAGACAGATTTTGCGTACATTGCGGCTTGGCTCAAACTCCCGCCTCTGGGCCTACTTGCCAGCAGGAGCCTGCTGATCAAGCGCCCGCCTCGTCGGCTCAGGCGGCGGTATCTGCTCCCGCTGTGGCAAACAGGAAGCCGGTCAACAAAGCGGTGGTTGTTCTTTCTGTGGTCCTGGGCGTTGCGTTGGCGGTTATTGTTTGTTTGGTATTGGTTATGCGTCCCGCTTCGAATGAGACGGAAGCTCCCTCCTCCAATGTCGCCTCGCAGCAGCAGACCGACGATTCCGACAGCAACGCATCTTCTCATGACTCTGCGGGCTCCGACTCCTCTGCTGCCCATAAGAAGGAGAGCTCTTCGACGCAGACCGAGGTTTCAGTTCGTACATTGTCGGACTTTTCTGGGGATATGGGTGCGTGCCTCTTGAGCAGCTATTCTGCCTCTTCGGTTCTTCCCGCAAGCGAATACGGTACGTACGTTGCAAGCAACTTAAACGATGGAGATTGGAGCACCGCCTGGGTTGAGGGCTCGTCCGGATCGGGGGCCGGTCAAAGTGTAACGATGTCTCGCGCTTCTGGTAGCAAGGCGTCGGTAAGCTGTTTGGAACTGGTGGCTGGTTACGGTAAATCAACCGACATCTATTACAAGAATGCACGCCCGAAGCAGGTTTCTTTGATTGCCGATTCGGGTGAGGTGGTAGCGCAGGTAACGCTTGCCGACTCATATCGAGTGGTTCAATCGATTAGCTTCCCGGCGGTGAGCACCTCTTCGATCACCCTGAGGATCGATTCGGTGTACGAAGGCAATAAGTACGACGATTGTGCAATCTCAGAAATGAGATGTTTCTAGCGGGGGAGGAAGTTGCCGTTCACTCCCAATACGATGCGGAGCTTTGCGTTTAAGTCCTAATAGTTCGACTTCTTTTGCGAGCGACGCAGGCAACATCTATACTAAAAAAGATTGGTAGACCTTGCGGGTGCAAGACGCATTCGCTTTGTAAGGCAGATGGAAGGAAGCATGATGCCCACTTACGCGGAACTGGGGAAGGAAGAGCTCACTACGCTCAAAACCGCACTCACCGAAGAATACGAAACCTATAAAGCTCAGGGGTTGTCCCTGAACATGGCGCGCGGTAAGCCGGGCTCCGACCAGCTCGATTTGAGCATGCCCATGTTGGACATCCTGCCTTCTTCCAATGATTGCAAGGCCGAAAACGGTACCGATATTCGCAACTACGGTGTAGTTGATGGTCTGCCGGAGGCCAAGAAGCTCATGGCTTCCATGCTCGATGACGAAGCGGAGAACACCATCGTTTTCGGCAATTCCAGCCTGAACATTATGTACGACACCATCATGCGTTGCTGGGTGTTTGGCACGCTTGGCGCTACTCCCTGGAGCCAGCTGGACAAAGTAAAGTTCGTTTGTCCCGTTCCTGGTTACGACCGTCACTTTGGTGTTACCGAGGCGTTTGGCATCGAAATGGTTACCGTTCCTATGACCAATGAAGGCCCCGATATGGATGCCGTTGAGGAACTGGTCGCAAACGATTCCGCATTCAAGGGTATTTGGTGCGTTCCCAAGTATTCCAATCCCGGCGGCGTCACCTATTCCGACGAGGTAGTGCGTCGACTTGCTTCCATGAAATGCGCTGCTGAAGATTTCCGTATCTTCTGGGACAACGCTTATACCGTGCATCATCTTTATGATGATGCTGCACAGCAGGACCAACTTCTCGATATTGCCAAGGCCTGCACCGAGGCTGGCAATCCCAACCGTTACTTCAAATTTGCTTCCACTTCCAAGGTAACGTTCCCCGGTGCAGGCGTTGCCGCTATGGCTGCAAGCCCCGAAAACGTTGCTGAAATCAAGAAGCGCATGGGCGTTCAGACCATCGGCCACGACAAGCTGAATCAGATGCGCCACGTTCGTTTCCTCAAGGATGCTGACGGCATCGCTGCCCACATGGCAAAGCACGCTTCCATCATCCGCCCGAAGTTCGAGCTGGTTCTGAAGATGCTGGAAGAAGGCTTGGCTGGCACGGGTTGTGGTTCTTGGAGCAATCCTCGCGGAGGTTACTTCGTTTCGTTCGATGCTCCTGAAGGAACCGCAAAGCACATCGTTGCTATGGCTAAGGAAGCTGGCGTTACCATGACGGGCGCCGGCGCTACCTATCCCTACAAGAACGATCCTAAGGACTCCAACATCCGTATCGCTCCTACTCTTCCTCCGCTGGAAGAGCTCGAGTCGGCGCTGAAGGTATTTGTTTGTTGCGTTAAGCTTGCTTCCGTGGAAAAGCTCCTCGAGGCATAAGCGAAAACATAGCCAGCACTCATCAAGCGCGCTCCTGTTGGGGCGCGCTTTTTTGTATTCTGGCGCGGCAAGTATCAGGTATTGAAGTTACAGGTTTCTGTGGGTTCTGCGGTTCGAGCAAGAGTAAGCTTAGAGAGAAAGAAAGAGGGCTGAAATGAAAATCGATCGCAGCAAAGTCCAGCAGGCATTCTCCGATTACGTTGAGGCATACGATTCCTGCAATCAGCGCATAGCTTTGAAGATCGAGCATTCAAAGCGGGTTGCCGATTTGTGTGAGCGAATTGCCAAGAGCAATGGTTTGAAGCGGGACGATCTTGATCTGGCGTGGACGATAGGCTTGCTGCATGATATGGGTCGATTTGAGCAGCTGCGTCGTTGGGGTACGTTTTTGGATGCGCGCTCAACCAACCATGCCAAATTGGGTGCTGAAGTGTTGTTCAGCCAGCCTGCTGGGATGCCCCCATTCGAAGTAGCCCCCGAATCACCCTGCGGACAGGTTGCGCGCCGAAATCCTGGCATTGCTCTTTTTGCTGGGCTTGCCCCCGGAAAGGTGCGGATGAGGGATTTTGTTGAGGGGTCCAAAGAAGACCAGCTGATTCGTGCCGCGATAGCCACTCATGGTGACTATCGCCTGCCTGATGATTTGCCCGATAGAACGCGGCGCTTCTGCAACATCGTGCGCGATGCCGACAAACTCGATATCCTTCACACCATCAGCCTTAGTGATGCAGATACTATTCTGGGCGTTTCTCTCGATGCATTGCGCCAAAGCAGGCTTTCCTCCTCGGTGCTCGAAGCGTTTGATGGCCGCCGTTGCGTAAAGCGCAACGATCGAGTTTTCCCTGCCGATTACGTTGTGGGCTTCCTCTGTTTCGCTTTTGAGCTTACCTATGCTGAGAGTCGTAAGATTTTGGTGGAGCAAGGCGAAATCTTCGAAATTGCAAAGAATCCTTTGGGCCTAAAAGAAGGTTTTTCCAACGAAAGAACCAAAGCGGAGTTCGAGCGCATGGAAAACGAACTGCGTGTTTGGCTGAAGCGCAACTGTTAGGGTTCCTCTACCGAAAAAGCCGTCTCAGCACTCCGTTAACCCAATCGAATCATGCTTGTCGTATAATCCGTCACTATTGCGTACTAAAGTGCGTAGTGCTGTGTTTCTATCGCAGCGTTAGGTGAAGCCGCTGGGTTTTTGCTCAGCACGGGAAAACGGAAAGCGAACGGTATGGTATCTCACGATTTCTGGGTATTGCTTGCAATGCTCCTTTATTTCATCGTTGTCGTGGTTATCGGCTTCGTGTATGCGAAGAAGTCGAACCAATCAACGGAGAATTACTTCTTAGGAGGGCGCAGGCTAGGCCCTTGGCTCACTGCACTTTCTGCTGAGGCATCTGACATGTCGGGTTGGTTGCTTATGGGCCTTCCTGGTGTGGCATATTTCACGGGTGCGTCTGATGCAATGTGGACGGCTATCGGCCTGGCGATCGGTACCTACCTTAATTGGTTGTTTGTTTCTAAGCGTTTGCGCAAGTACTCGCAAGTTGCTAACAACTCCATTACGCTTCCCGATTACTTCTCTAATCGATTCCATGATTCCAAGAACATCCTTATGACCATTTCTGCATTGGTCATCCTGTTGTTCTTCTCTATCTATGTAGGTAGCTGCTTCGTAACATGCGGCAAGCTGTTTGCTACGTTGTTCGGTCTCGATTACGCAACCATGATGGTTCTTGGCGCCTTGATCGTGTTCCTCTATACATTTGTGGGCGGATATCTTTCCGTTTGCACCACCGACCTTATCCAGGGCAGCATTATGATTTGCGCACTGGTGGTCGTTCTGGTCGGTTCTATCACTGCTGCTGGTGGTATCGACAATACTGTTGCATTCCTGCAGTCGATTCCTGGCTTCCTCTCGGGAACCGAGATTGCAACGCCTATTTTGGATGAAAGTGGCAAACAGATAGTTGAAGGCGGAGCGCCGTTGTTCGGCGAAGCGGGATCCTATGGCATGGTTACCATCGTTTCTGGTCTGGCATGGGGATTGGGATACTTTGGCATGCCGCAGGTTCTTATCCGCTTTATGAGCGCCACCCATTCTTGCGAGCTGCGTAAGTCTCGTCGTATCGCAACGGTGTGGGTTGTAATCTCCTTGTTCAGTGCGGTGTCTATTGGCCTGATTGGCCGAGCAGTCATTCCCACGGAATTTCTCACGCAGGCAAGTGCGGAGAGTGTCTTCATTGTTCTCTCTAATATGATCTTGCCCTCTTTCATGTGCGGTCTTGTGGTTTCCGGCATCTTTGCAGCGTCGATGTCCTCCTCGTCTTCCTACTTGCTTATCTCCGGTTCGGCAGTTGCGGAGAACATCTATAGGGGATTGATCAAGAAGGATGCTACCGACTCTCAGGTGATGATCGTTGCCCGACTCACTTTGGTTGCCGTGCTCCTGTTCGGTATTGTTATCGCGCTCGATGAGAACTCGTCCATCTTCCAGGTGGTTTCGTACGCGTGGGCAGGCTTCGGTGCTTCGTTTGGTCCGCTGATCATCATGAGTCTATATTGGCGCCGGACTAATCTGCAGGGTGCCTTGGCGGGAATGCTGACAGGTGCTATTGCCGTTTTGGTATGGCATACGTTCGTAAAGCCGCTTGGTGGTTTCTTCGCAGTATATGAGCTTTTGCCTGCATTCGTGTTGAGCCTCATTGCCATCATTGTGGTCTCGCTTCTTACCAAGGCTCCGTCTAAGGAAGTAACCGATGAGTTCGATTCATACCTGGAAGCTGACTGCTAAATTACGCTGCTGCTGAAAAATATTTTTTGAAAAAAGTTTTTGGAAAACGGCTGATCTAACCTCGGATCAGCCGTTTTTTTGTGAAATGAGGAAGGTAAATAAAATGAGTTTGACCTGGGGTTTTATGGCAATTTGAAACGGTATGTGAAAAAAGATGCCATATGGACATGCCCGGGGGCGTGTAAAGTGTTGACACGGGGTGGATACCTAGCGTATTATTCCCTTGCTCGCTTGAACGGAAACAACGTTCGAACCGAGCAGCAGCTTGAAAATTGCACATGATTACAAGCGAATTCGGGAGTGTTCCAGAGCGGTCAAATGGGACGGACTGTAAATCCGTTGGCTCAGCCTTCCAAGGTTCGAATCCTTGCACTCCCACCATCTCGCCCATATAGCTCAGCAGGTAGAGCACTTCGTTGGTAACGAAGAGGTCAGCAGTTCGAGTCTGCTTGTGGGCACCATTTTGGCGGTGTAGCTCAGTTGGTTAGAGCACACGGTTCATACCCGTGGCGTCACTGGTTCGAATCCAGTCACCGCTACCAAATTTTCCGCTTACGCACGGTAAGCTTTTACTTTATCGTTTACAAATTCGCCTACCAAGGCGAATTTGTGCATTCCCACCAATAAGGAGGAATAATGTCTAAGGAGAAGTTCGAGCGTTCTAAGCCGCATGTTAACATTGGCACTATCGGCCACGTTGACCACGGCAAGACCACGCTGACTGCTGCAATTTCCAAGACCTTGTCCAGCAACGACGGTTCTCACGGTACTGCAACCGCAAACTTTACCGCATTCGAGAACATCGACAAGGCTCCTGAAGAGCGCGAGCGCGGCATTACCATTTCTATTTCTCACATTGAGTATGAAACCGACAAGCGTCACTATGCACACGTTGACTGCCCCGGCCATGCTGACTACGTCAAGAACATGATCACCGGTGCTGCTCAGATGGACGGCGCTATCCTCGTTATCGCTGCAACCGACGGCCCTATGGCTCAGACTCGTGAGCACATCCTGCTCGCTCGTCAGGTTGGCGTTCCCTACATCGTTGTTTTCCTGAACAAGTGCGACATGGTTGACGACGAAGAGCTCCTCGAGCTCGTTGAGATGGAAGTAACCGAGCTTCTCGATTCCTACGGCTTCGAGGATTGCCCGATTATTCGCGGTTCCGCTCTTAAGGCCCTCGAAGGCGACAAGGAATGGCAGGACAAGATCTGGGAGCTCATGGACGCTGTAGACGAGCACATTCCTACTCCCGAGCGTGCTATCGACAAGCCCTTCCTGATGGCTGTTGAGGACACCATGACCATCACCGGTCGTGGCACCGTTGCTACTGGTCGTGTTGAGCGCGGCGTTCTGCATGTAAACGACGAACTCGAAATCGTTGGTATCAAGGATACCGAGAAGACCGTTTGCACCGGCATCGAAATGTTCCGCAAGCTGCTTGACGAGGCTCAGGCTGGTGACAACATCGGTTGTCTGCTCCGTGGCATCAAGCGTGAGGACATCCTTCGTGGTCAGGTTCTCTGCAAGCCCGGTTCTGTAACTCCTCACCAGGTATTTGAGGGTCAGGTTTATATCCTTACCAAGGACGAAGGTGGCCGCCATACTCCGTTCTTCGATGGCTATCGTCCTCAGTTCTACTTCCGCACCACCGACATCACCGGTGTTGCACACCTCCCTGAGGGCACCGAAATGGTTATGCCTGGCGACAATGTAACCATCACGGCTGAACTCATTCACCCCGTAGCTATGGAGGAAGGCCTCCGCTTCGCTATCCGCGAAGGCGGCCGCACCGTTGGCTCCGGTCGTGTAACCAAGATCATCAAATAACACGATCTTTGTGAATTCGGTAGGGGAGTCTGCAGCGCAGACTCCCCTCCTTATTAATCATGTGCTAATGTCAAGCAATGCTAATACGTAATTTAAAGGAGAATTGATGCGTACTTTGGTCACCCTTGCATGCACTGAATGCAAGCGTCGAAACTATACGACCAAGAAGAACAAGCAGAATAATCCCGATCGTATTGAGTTCAAGAAGTATTGCAAGTGGTGTGGTACTCATACCCTGCACAAGGAAACTCGCTAGAGATTCGGAAACTGAAATAGGCCAGTAGCTCCAATTGGTAGAGCGGCGGTCTCCAAAACCGCATGTTGGGGGTTCGAGTCCCTCCTGGCCTGCCAGCTTGTTAATGAGCAGCTCCATGAAGCTGCTTGTTTGGCGTATAGAGAGTAGTAATTTCCAGAGCAGGAAGTTGTATGGCAAAGAAGTCAAAAACACAGAGGGCCAAGGCATCTGCTAATCGTGCCGCGAAAAAAGAGCGTGCAAAGCAGGCTGAGGTCACCCCGGTAGTAGAAGAGGAGTCTAAGAAGCGTTTCGGCTTCGGCAAGAATTCTTCCTCTACCAAGGCTGCTGCAAAGGCAACTTCTTCGCAGAATCAGCCAAAGAAGGCTGATGCGAAGCCCAAGAAAAAGCGCTTTGCTTTCCTTTCCGCAGTTCGTTCCGAGATGCGTCGCGTAACGTGGCCCACAAAGCAGGACGTTCTTCAGTGGACTGGCGTTGTTGTTCTGGCTTTGCTGTTCTTTGGCGTCTTCGTCACTATCCTCGATGACTGGGTAGTTACCCCCATCCTTCTTGCGATATCGAGTCTGTCTGGTTTGGGGGCTTAAATAATCCATGACGAAGAAATGGTATGTCCTTCACACGTACTCTGGTTATGAGAACAAGGTGAAGAAAAACCTCGAGACCCGCATCGAGACTATGGGTCTCGAAAACAACGTGTTCGCTATCCAAATCCCAACCGAAACGGTAACTGAGATCAAAGAGGGCGGACGTCGTGTGGAGAGCGATAAGAAGGTATTTCCTGGTTATGTGCTCGTCCGCATGGAACTTGACGATCGCAGCTGGGCTGCGGTTCGTAACACCCCGGGCGTAACGGGTTTTGTTGGCAGTCAGGGCAATCCTGCTCCACTTACGCGCGAAGAGTACAACAAGATCATGAAACGCACTTCCCATGAGGCTCCTAAGAAGGTCACTTCCACTAGCCTCGAGGTTGGACAAACGGTAAAGGTCGTTTCTGGTCCATTGTCGGAGTTCGACGGTGTTGTCTCTGAAGTATCCCCTGAATCTGGCAAGGTCAAGGTTATGGTTTCCATCTTTGGCCGTGAAACTCCGGTTGAACTTTCGTTCGATCAGGTGGCTACTATTTAATCTTGAATGCAATGCGTCTCACGCGCCCGTATGTGGACGGGGCTTCTCGTGGAGGCGCTTGTCATAAACTGGTAAGCAAGATATTTCAGTTGAAAGGATTTTACTGAAATGGCTGAGAAGAATGTAACGGGTTTTGTAAAGCTCCAGATTCCTGCTGGCGCTGCAAACCCTGCTCCTCCGGTTGGTCCTGCACTTGGTGCACAGGGCGTTAACATCATGCAGTTCTGCCAGGCATTCAATGCCGCTACACAGGACAAGTCCGGCACCATCATCCCTGTAGAGATCACCATCTACGAAGATAAGACCTTTGATTTCGTATGCAAGACTCCTCCGGCTGCATTCCTGATCAAGGAAAAGCTTGGTCTCAAGAGCGCTTCTGGCATCCCGCAGCTCAAGAAGGTTGGCGAACTTTCCGTTGAGCAGCTCCGTGAGATCGCTGAGATCAAGATGCCCGACCTCAATGCAAACGACATCGAGGCTGCAATGGAGATCGTAGCTGGTACCGCTCGTTCCATGGGCGTAACTATCGAAGGCCGTGCTCCCAAGAAGGAATACAAGGTTACTCGTCGTCTCCAGGCTCTTCTCCAGGGCGAATCCGCTGAATAAGCATTTTATCCAACTGCCGTTTTTGGCATTGGGTGGAAGAACCGCTAGAAGCGCGGTTCGTTAAAACCACGAAAGGAATTTTCAAATGGCACTTTCTAAGAAGTACAAGGAAGCAGCTGCAAAGATCGAAGCTGGTAAGTCCTATGCTCCTCTCGAGGCTGTTGCTCTCGTAAAGGAGATCGCTACTGCTAACTTTGACGAAACGGTAGAGGCTCATTTCCGTCTTGGTATCGATACCCGTCAGGCTGATCAGCAGCTCCGTGGTACCGTTAGCCTCCCCAACGGTTCTGGTAAAACTGTTCGCGTAGCAGTATTTGCTGAGGGCGATGCAGCACGTGCAGCAGAGGAAGCCGGTGCTGACATTGTTGGCTCCGATGATCTCGTTGCTGAAATCCAGGCTGGCAACATTAACTTTGATGCTGCAGTTGCTACTCCTGATCAGATGGCTAAGGTTGGTCGTTTGGGTAAGGTTCTCGGCCCTCGTGGTCTTATGCCTAACCCCAAGCTCGGCACTGTTACCCCTGACGTTGCTAAGGCAATCAAGGAGCTCAAGGGTGGCCGCGTAGAGTATCGTGCTGACCGTTACGGCATCTGCCATGTAATCATCGGCAAGTGCTCCTTCACTGCTGAGCAGCTCGCTGAGAACTATGGCGCCATTTATGACGAGATCCTTCGTATGAAGCCCGCTTCTGCTAAGGGCCGTTATGTTAAGTCTGTTACGGTTGTATCTACCATGGGCCCTGGTGTTCCGGTAGATAGCTCCGTAAACCGTAATTACACCGAAGCTCAGTAACTTCGCTTACCAAATGACTGAAAGGCACCCTGTGGGGTGCCTTTTTATTTTGTAGACAATCTGCTCATTTTGCCCCAAAAAAAGTAGATAAAAGCTTGTTAATGGCAGCAAGCTATAATGATTTTGGAAGATTATATTCTCATATTTCCCCAATATGAGTACTAGGGTGTGCATGCGCCGAATGGAGGATGGAATGAGCGAAAAAACCCAGAACACGAAGGAACTCGCTGCTGAGGTACTTAAAGCAGAAGGAATGCTTGAGGGAATCGTGGCAGCATTGGCGGGTCCTTCGCGTCGTGTAAGGCAGAATGCCTCATCCGTGCTTGCTCAGGTTGCAAAAATCGATCCCGAAAAACTTGCCCCGCATGCCGACGAGTTTATCGATGCCCTGAATCGCCCTGAAGCTCAAACTCGATGGGAGTCTTTGGATATCCTTACCGAGCTTGTTCCTATCGACTCTCGTGCTTGCGATAAGGCTCTTGCAGGCGCTGAAGCTGCGCTTTTTGACGAAGATAATGGCTTTGTTCGCCTTGCTGCTCTACGCTTCTTGTGTGCATTGGGCTCAACGACCGAAAATCGTTCCCAGAAAGTTTGGCCTCTTCTCGATGAAGCTATTCAGTGCTATCACGGCGACTATGAGTATCAGGATATGCTTATCGCTCTGACGTCCTTCGCTGATGGGAAGATTGCCTCTGAGGTGAAAGAAGGCCTTGCCGAGCGTGTAAAATTTGACGCCGAGCATGGTAAGGGCGCCTTAAAGCGCCGCAGCCAGCAAATCATCGAGGTTCTTTCGTAACCCGTTCATCGCTACAGCTACGTTAAATTCAAATTTGTTGCACCACAAAATCTATTTTAATACTAGGATAAAAGGACCAACATTTCTCACCGAATGTTGGTCCTTATGTATTTCGAGCAAGGAGAATATCCATGGCAAAGCACACCGTAACGCTTATTCCTGGTGATGGCATCGGCCTTGAAACAACTGCGGCAATGAGGCGAGTGGTTGAGGCTTGTGGTGTCGATATCGAATGGGAGATTGCTGAAGCGGGTGCTCATATGATGGACTCATGCGGTACGCCGCTGCCTGAGTCAACTATCGATGCGGTCCGTCGCAACAAAGTAGCGATCAAGGGCCCTATTACCACCCCTGTTGGTACTGGTTTTCGCAGTGTGAATGTCGCGCTTCGTAAAACCCTGAATCTCAATGTTTGCCTTCGTCCTGTGCTTTCGATTCCTGGAGCCGGCGGCCGTTACCAGGATGTCGATCTTGTTATCGTTCGTGAAAATTCGGAAGATCTTTATGCTGGTATCGAATTTGAAGAAGGCAGCAAAGAGGCCACTGAGCTGATTGAGTTCTGCAAGGAACATAATGCAGGTGTTATTCGCTCTGATTCTGGAATATCAATTAAGCCCATCTCGGTAACCGCTTCGCAGAATATCGTTCGCTATGCATTTGATTATGCGGTTAAGCACGGTCGAAAGAAGGTAACGGCAGCTCATAAGGCTAACATCATGAAGCATTCCGATGGTTTGTTCTTGCGAACTGCAAGGGAGGTTGCTGCCGATTACGAGGATAGTGTCGATTTCAACGACAATATCATCGATGCGTTCTGCATGAATCTTGTTATGGACCCCTCGCAGTTTGACGTGATTGTGTTCCCTAATCTTTATGGTGATATCGCGAGCGATCTCTGTGCGGGTCTTGTTGGCGGCTTGGGTATTGCACCGGGAGCCAATATTGGTCCCGAGTACGCTATTTTCGAGGCTGTGCATGGTTCTGCCCCTGATATTGCAGGAAAGAATATCTGCAACCCCACCGCAGAGATTCTTTCTGCCGCAATGATGCTCGATCATATCGGAGAGCTTGACGCTGCTCAGCGCATTCGTGATGCGGTTCGCAAGGTGTATGCTGAGGGCGAGGTGTTGACTGCTGATATCCGTAAGGCAACAGGATCCGACAAGCCAGCAGCTTCTTGTACTCAGTTTACTGACGAACTGATCTCGGCTCTTGCTTGCCCCGCGTAAGGCGAGTCAATTAACTTTAGTGTAAATTTGCGGCGTTAGGCTAACCTATCGTTTGCTTCATTTGTCGCAGTTGTAAAAGGAGTATTTATGTCAAGTCGTTCCGATGTTCTGAAGGTCGGAAACGTAAGCTATACGTATTACCCGGTGAACCGTGTTGCGGGTTATGAGAAACTTCCGTTTTCTCTAACGGTTCTGCTTGAGAACATTCTTCGTAATGCTGAGTCCGATGATCGTGCGAGCGAATTGGCTCAACGCTTGGTTGAGGCAGGGCTTTCTGGGGAAGTTGGTAGCGAAATCGAGTTCAGCCCAGCTCGCGTTCTGTTTCAGGATTTTACTGGTGTACCCGTTTTCGTTGATTTCGCGGTTATGCGTGAGGCATGCATGGATCTCGGCGGGGATCCCAAAACCATCAATCCTCAGGTTCAGTGCGATCTGGTTATCGATCACTCGGTTATCGCTGATGAGGCGGGTTGCGCAGGTGCACTGCAAAAGAACATGCAATTAGAGTTTGATCGCAATAAAGAGCGTTACGAGTTCCTCAAATGGGCCCAGGAATCATTCGAGAATGTACGTATTGTTCCACCTGGAGCCGGTATCTGCCACCAGCTGAATATCGAGCGTTTTGCATCGGTGGCCATGACCAAGGATAGCGGGGAAGGGCCGATTGCGTATTTCGACACGCTCGTTGGTACTGACTCTCATACGCCTACCGCTAACGGTATAGGCGTACTCGGTTGGGGTGTAGGTGGCATCGAGGCGGAAGCGGCAGCTCTTGGCCAGCCCATTACCACATTGGTACCTCGCGTAATAGGTATCAAGCTTTCGGGCTCTCTTCAGCCTGGGGTGAGCGCTATGGACGTGTCTCTTACCTTTGCTCAGATGCTGCGTGCGGAGGGGGTTGTTGGCTGTTTCGTCGAATGCTTCGGCGAAGGTCTCGAAAGCCTGAACGCTACGCAGCGTGCATGTATTTCGAACATGACACCCGAGTACGGTGCAACGTGCACTTTGTTCCCCGTTGACCAAAAAACGCTTGATTATCTTGAGCTTACTGGCCGTAGTGCAGAGCAGATTGCTTTGGTGGAATCCTATGCGAAGGCTCAGGGTTTTTGGAATGATCCGCAGCGTGAACCCCGAACTTATTCCAAGGTGCTTGAGCTCGATCTTTCGAAGGTTCAGCGCAGCGTTGCTGGCCCATCTCGCCCACACGACCGTATTGATTTGGCGGATGTCAAGAATCGCTTCAACCAGCTATGCGGTGAGCGTTCGCTCGATTCTGGTAAGAAGGTTTCAGTTGATGTGTTGGGTCAAAGCTACGAAATCACCCATGGTGCATTGGCTATTGCTGCCGTTACCAGCTGCACCACGGCAACAGATGCAAGCATGATGATTTCTGCTGGCGTGCTGGCGCGAAATGCCAGCAAAGCTGGTCTGCGTCCGAAGCCATGGGTTAAGACGATTTTGGCGCCTGGTAGTCGTGCAACAGAGGACATCCTGGATGCTGCGGGTCTTATGCCGGCGCTTCGTGACCTTGGTTTTTACACGTGCGGATTTGGCTGCATGAGCTGTATCGGCAATTCAGGTCCGGTTTTATCGGGAATGCACGACATTGCCAATGAGGTTGAGCTGGCCAGCGTGCTTTCGGGCAACCGTAATTTTGAAGGCCGTATTTCGCCAGACGTGTCCCAGAACTATCTATGCGCACCTGCGCTGGTTATTGCTTATTCGCTTGCGGGTACGATCGATTTTGATTTTGAAACCGAAGCGCTTGGCACTGATGCGGAAGGCAACAACATCTATCTCAAAGATATTTGGCCCGACGAAGAAGAGGTTTCCTACCTTCTCGAGAAGAGCCGTACTAGGGAAGTGTTTGACCGAGCCGCAGCGGGCCTGTTCGACGGAGATGAAAGGTGGCAGTCGCTTGGCAGGGAGGCAAGCGATGTGTTTGCGTGGGACCCCGATTCAACATACGTTCGTCGCGCCCCCTACTTTAACGGTATGGGGAAGGATCCTGTAGCGCCAAAGAACATAGAGAATGCTCGCGTGCTGCTCAACCTTGGCGACTTTATTACAACTGACCATATTTCTCCCGCAGGATCTATTGCCGATGATTCCCCTGCGGCGCGTTACCTTGAGAACCATGGTGTTGAAAAAGAGGATTTCAACACGTACGGAGCTCGACGAGGCAACCATGAGGTGATGATGCGTGGCACATTTGCCAATGTGAAGCTGCAGAACAAGCTTGCCGAAGGGAAGCGTGGCGGTTGGACTCGCGACCTTATCGATGGTGAAATCAAGGCCGTCTATGACGCTGCCGAGCATTACCAACAGGAAGGCTCCGATTTGGTTGTTCTGGCGGGAAAGATGTACGGTAGCGGATCATCACGCGACTGGGCCGCAAAGGGGCCGATGCTTCAGGGCATTCGTGCCGCATTTGCTGAAAGCTTCGAGCGAATCCATCGCTCCAATCTTATTGGCATGGGTATTCTTCCCTTGCAATTCGAGGAAGGCCAGAATGCCGAAAGCTTGGGTCTTGATGGAACTGAGCGTATTACTGTTGGTGAAGTAGACTTTTCTGGGGGCTTGCCGAAGCCGAGCCATGTTGCCGTTACGGCGAAAAAGCCAGACGGCAGCAGCATCGATTTCACCGCTATCGTAAGAATCGATACGCCAACCGAAGGAAGTTATTACTACAACGGTGGCATTCTGCAGTACGTGTTGCGCCAGCTTTCCTAAATAACACGCGGAAGTGCAAGGAAGCGGGATCCAGGTAAGTTTAACCTCGGGTCTCGCTTTTTTGTTTCGTATATAATGCCGCTTCCTATACAATTGTTTGTTATATACAAACCGAGGGAGGAGACCTATGCCGGATCCTAATCAACAAGGACCCATGAGTTGGGCCGACTTGCTGAATCAATTTGGCGGTGGTGCTGGCGGTGCAGGTGGTTCGCAAGGACCCAGTGCCGGTGGGCATCGTGGGGGCAGCGAATTCGAGATGCTGCGAACCCGTTTTGCTCAAATGAGCAAGAAAGCACTTGTTGTTTTAGCTGTCGTAATTCTTATCATCGCAGCATTTTGCTACTGGTGGTTCCATCCGCCAATCAACATCCACAGCGTTGACCTCTGGATGTTCCTCGCTATCTTTGTGCTGTTCCCAGCCTTTTTAGTGTTCTTTATCTTCCATCAGATTTACGAGCGCGGGATGGGCAAGCGTGAGAAGAACGAAAAGAAGGCAAAGCGCTTTAAGGGCTTGATGGTCGTTCCCGTAATTATCGCGCTCGTTGGCGTTTTGGGTGCTGTTGCCTCTTTGACCCTGTTCCCTGGTAATGCGGAAAAGTACTCTACCATTCTCAACACAGAGGATGGAGACTTCGCTACGGATATCGAGCAGGCGGATTATTCAACCATTCCGTTTATCGATCGTGATTCCGCAGTTCTGTTGGGCAACCGCACTATGGGTACAATGGCCGACTATGTTAGCCAGTTCGAGATTTCCGACCTGTACTCCCAGATCAATTATCAGGATGCACCAGTTCGTGTTAGCCCGCTCAACTATGCTGACGTGTTCAAATGGTGGTCCAACCACGATACGGGCATTCCTGCTTACGTTATCGTCAATATGAGCACTCAGGATACCCAGATCGTTCGCCTTGAAGATCCGATCTATTATTCCGATTCCGATCCTTTCTTCAATAATGTTGACCGTCATGTGCAATTGAGCCATCCGTTCTACATCTTTGGTGAAAAATCGTTCGAGATCGATGACAGTGGCAAGCCGTATTGGATCTATCCGGTAATCGACTACACGGTTGGTCTGTTCGGTGGCGAAACCGTTTCACGTGTTGTTCTCTGCGATGCGAGCACGGGCGAATGCCAAGATCTTGCGATCGACGAAGTGCCCCAGTGGGTTGACCGAGCATATCCCGCCGACTTGCTGATTCAGCAGTACAACTGGAGCGGCGCGCTTTCCGGTGGCTGGATTAACTCCTGGTTGGGTCAGAGCGGTGTTAAGCAGACCACTCCTGGTTCCGATGGCCAGCTTGGCTACAACTACATCGCCAAGGACGATGACGTTTGGGTATACTCCGGCGTAACTTCGGCAACTGCGGATAATTCCATTATTGGCTTTGTTCTTATCAATCAGCGTACCGCTGAATCCAAGTTCTACCCAGTTGCTGGTGCAACCGAAGAATCTGCAATGAGCTCAGCAGAGGGCCAGGTTCAAAATCTTAAGTATGAATCTACTTTCCCGCTGTTGATCAATGTAGATAATCAGCCTACCTACTTCATGGCCTTGAAGGACAACGCGGGTCTGGTTAAGAAGTATGCGATGATCGACATTCAACGCTACCAGAATGTAGCAGTAGGTGACACGCTTGAAGAAACTGAAAAGTCGTACAAGAAGCTGCTCCGTGCTAATGGCGTTTCGACCGACGATAATTCCGGCAAAGCAACTAAGGCGGACGGAACAGCGACCGGCACTATTTCGCTGATTTCTCCTGTGGTTCTTGACGGTAATTCCCATTACTACGTCATGCTCAATGGAGATGGCACGCTCTATGATTGTCCTGTCGCCAACGTGGTCGATATTGTACGCTTCAAGGAAGGCGATAGCGTAACCTTGACGGTAAGTGGCGACAATGGCGATGTTGCTACTGTTTCTGCGGTATCTCAGGCTACGAGTGCTGGCAATGATGCCGGTGGCTCTAGCGCTTCTGCCTAAGGAAAAGGCGCATTCCGCTAAACGAATTAAGGGATCCTGTTTGATCAGGGTCCCTTTTTTTGTGAGTGGATACCGCGAAAAATCAGCTCTCATATTGCGTGAACGCAGATGCAAAAAAAGACCTGGAATGAGGTTCATTCCAGGTCCTGCATTATATGTCCAACTCGCTTAGGAGGGATTCGTGAAACTGCGTTCTGAGGGTTTTAGTCGTCGATAAGGACTACGCTCGCATAAACAGGGCCATGAACGCCCACAACGCGAACCAACTCAATATCGGCGGTGTTCGAAGGGCCGCTGATAAAGGTGACGTTAGAAGGCATTTCCTCGCCTTCGGCGATTCGATTCTCCCAATCATCCATGAGCTGGGTCATGTAAGGAAAGATGGTGCTCTTGCGCAGCAGAGCAATGTGGCCGATGGGCAGAAGGCACACGGCGCGTCCGGACTTCTCCGTGCAGCGCTGCATGATCGTGGCGGTTTCTGCGATGCCTGCTGAGGCGAAGGTGATGCCAACATCGGCGCTCTCGGCGCGTCCCATGCTCTTTTCCCTGCTGGTAGGGTTCCATCGAACGGCTTCGAAGGAGGCGTTGTTCAATACCTCTGGAATGCCGAAGCCGTCGATCTCGGGAACGTCGGAATAAACAATATGTCCGCCCTGTCCGATTTCGTTCACTAAATCGAGCACAACCTGAGACACTTCTTCCGGCTTTGCTTCGCGAACAATGGTACCCATTTTGGTTGCTTCATCGGTGAACCATTGAGCAAGCTCTTCGGTAGAGTAATCGCGGTAGTCTCCAGGCAGCGGTGCCCTGGTTGCTTCGCAGGGCTCGACGGTTGCAGGAGGTTCGGTGCGGCCAAGCGCTTGGGAGATGGGCTTCAGGAATTCATCAAGACTTACTGTGCTCATTAGTTCTCCTCTCGGTTAGCGTTGTTGCGGCAGGCATCGGTGAGGGCTTGAGCGGTTTCGACGCGCTTCTGCTCCTCAACTTGTTTTTTATGCTCCGCAAACCAAGAACGGAACTTTTTGCTGCTCATCGTGTCGAGATTGCGCGATGCCAGCCAGCCGTTGAGAACAGGAATCCAGGTGCTGCCGCGATCAAGCTGGTTTGTTTTGCCGGTCATGATCTTCATTGCGGGTGCCGCCGCTGCTGTAAGTGCTCCATAGGTAACACGATTAGAGAAAGTTGCAGCTGCGGCGGTGAAAATAGCCTTTTCGACAGGAGATACGTAGCCTTGGTTTACCACGTTGCGTCGATGTTGGGAAATGAGGTTCGGAAGCGGCACCTTTACAGGGCATACTTCCGCGCATTGTCCGCACAAAGAGCATGCGTAAGGCAGTTTTGCTGTTTTCTCGTATCCAGCAAGCAAAGGAGTTAAAACAACACCCATGGGACCTGGGTAAATCGAGCCATATCCATGACCGGTGATGTGACGGTACACGGGGCAGGAATTCATGCAAGCTCCGCAGCGGATGCAGCGGAGCATGGGGCGGAATTCATGAGCCAAAATGTCGGTACGTCCGTTGTTCACGATCACGATATGCACATTCTTTGGGCCGTCGGCCTCTCCTTCTCGACGGCATCCCGTATTGATGGAGAACGAGCCGGAGATCTTGGCGCCAACCGCGCTGCGCACCAGAAGCTTCATCATTACATCAAGGGAGCGCAGGTCGGGCACGATGCGTTCGGTGCCCATGACAACAATTTGAGTTTCAGGGATGCTCGAAGCCATACGTGCGTTGCCCTCGTTGGAAACAAGAGTGCAAGAGCCCGTTTCCGCAACACCGAAGTTGCAGCCGGTTACGCCAATAGGGGCGTTCATGAATTCGGGGCGTAGCGTTTTGCGAAGGAAGCGAGTAATTTCCTCGGGATCGTTGGTTCCCTCATAGCCCTTTTGCTCATGGTAGAGGTTGCGGATGGAAGTACGGTCGAAGTGCAGTGCCGGCACAACGATATGCGAAGGCGCATTGCCAGCGGTTTGAATGATGTGTTCGGCGCAGTCGGTTTCGACCGGCTTGATTCCGTGCGCTTCCAGAAACGTGTTGAGACCGATTTCTTCGGTCATCATGCTTTTTGACTTTACGCAGGTTTTAGCGCCTTCGGCTTCGAAGATATCAAGGATGCAATCAAGCGCGTCGTTGTCGGTAGGGGCAAAATGCACCTGCGCGCCGTTCTTCTGCGCGTTCGTTGCAAATTGGCGAACGTAGTAGTCAAGGTTTTCAAGCACGTGGTCGCGAATGGCTGCGGCATGCGAGCGGAAATCTTCCCAGTTGTCTACTTCCGCAACAAGGGCGTCGCGCTTACCCGTAATTACGTCCTGAGCGGTTTCAATGGCGCGATGTTTGAACGTGTCGGAAAGTGCACGGTGGATACGGTCCTCGAGGGGTGCATCGTCGTAGATGATCGACATTGCTTATGCCTCCAATCGAGAGTCAAGGATTTGTGCGATATGCATAACCTTCATATTGCTGGAAACAACGCCTTGCTCAATGAGGCGATCGAGAGCGCCTTTGATATTCATGAGGCATGCCTGGTCTGCACCGCAGAGGTAGTCGGCGCCGGTGGCAAGCGCGAACGCAACTTTTTCCTGAACCATATGTCCAGAAACTTCGGGCTCTTTAACGCTGAATGTACCGCCAAACCCGCAGCAGCGATCAGCTTCGGGCATTTCGATGTAGCTGAGCCCCTCTACGTTCTTCAGGAGGGTGAGGGGCTGCTCTTCAACGCCGAGCATGCGGGTGAGATGGCAGCTCTTGTGGTAAGTGACCGTGCCATCAAGGTGAGCGCCAACGTTGGTGACACCCAGAACATCAACAATGAACTGGGTAAATTCGTAAATGCGCGGAGCTAGATCAGCGATTTTCTTGCTGTACTCGGCATCATCGGCAAAAAAATGAGGATACTCGGCCTTGATCGCCCAAGCGCAGGAGCCAGTGAGCGAAACGATGGTGTCGTAACCGCTGTAGGCGTCGATAACCTTTTTCATCATGGGCTTGGCTTCTTCAATGTAGCCCGAATTTGAAAAGGGCTGGCCGCAGCATACCTGATCATCGGGAAGCTCAACTTCGCATCCGAGTTTTTCAAGCACATTAACGGCAGCGATTCCCACTTCTGGATAGAGCATGTCAACCATGCACCCTGGGAAGAACGCGACTTTCATGGGGGTCCTTTCTCGATAAACAAATTAATGTTCAAGCTTTACCCCTCGAATAGCAAGGACGTGACCGTAGACGCTTGATCGTGGTCAGTGAGCGGTGGCAAAGGGAGGTTTTAGGCGGCAAAGGGAAGATTTAAGGAATTGTACGAAAAAATGCTTGACGACGATCTGCTTCTTAGTAAAATACAAGAGCTGTTAAAAACAGTAATTTATTTACATAGTTCCGCTGCTCAAGACAGCAGGTACCGAAAGGTTTAATCGCTTTATGCGGCCCGCCGAGGTGGTCGATAAGTATCGCGCTTTACGGCCCCTGCGTCTTAGGACGGAAGGGGTCGTTTCTTTTCTCAAGCACGACTCCACCCATTCGGGGCGGAACCCGAGTTTGAGATAAAGGAGGTGTACATATGCCAAGTGTAAAGAACGAAACCAAGCTCGCACAGATCAAGGAAGATCTCGAAGGTGCAGGTGCAGTATGGGTTGTTGATGCTTGCGGTCTTACCGTAAAGGAGACTCAGGCTCTTCGCCAGGCTGTTCGCGAAGCAGGCGCTTCCATGAAGGTTTACAAGAACACCCTCATGCACATCGCGCTCGCTGACGCTGAGCTGCCTACGCTCGACGACATGCTGCATGGTCCTAGCGCATTCGTATTCGCCGGTGATGATGTTGCCGCTGCTGCTAAGGCAGTTAAGGAGTTCTCCAAGACCAACGATACCCTGGAAATCAAGGGTGGTTTGATGGAGGGTGCTGCTGTAAGCGCCGCTGAGGTTGAAGCTATCGCTTCTCTGCCTTCTCGCGAAGAGCTCTACGCACACATTGCTGCTGCTATCAACGGTGTTGCTCAGGGTCTTGCTACCGCTATCAACGGTGTACCCCGTGGTCTGGCTCAGGTCACCAAGGCCGTTGCCGACCAGAAGGAAGCTGCGTAAGCTGGTTCCTAGCAGCGTGAAAATCGCTGCATAACAAGTATTTTGAAATTTCGGCTGCAATCATAAGGGTTTGCAGCCCAACGAAAGGAAACTAACATGGCTGTTTCTCGCGAAGAGATCATCGAAGCTCTGAAGGAAATGTCCCTGCTCGAGGCTTCTGAACTGGTAAAGGATATCGAGGATACCTTTGGCGTATCCGCTGCTGCTCCTGTTGCTGTTGCTGCTGCTCCTGCTGCTGGCGGCGAAGCTGCTGCTGAGAAGTCCGAGTTCGACGTTGTTCTCGAGGGCTTCGGCGACAACAAGATCGCTGTTATCAAGGCTGTACGTGAGATCACCGGTCTCGGCCTGAAGGAAGCTAAGGAAGTAGTAGAGTCTGCTCCCGCTCCTGTACAGGAAGGCGTTGCTAAGGACAAGGCTGAGGAAATCAAGGCTAAGCTCGAAGAGGCAGGCGCTGCTGTAACCCTGAAGTAACTCATTTTTCGAGTATCTTCTCTAAAGTGCCCAGCTATCCGCTGGGCACTTTTTTTATGCGATGGCGCCGGAGGTTTGTTAATTGCCGGCGCTGTTTCTATGTTGCAGCTTGGAAACGCCTTGGGCGTTTCATCGTTAAGTCGAGCCTTTGCATATAGGGTAAGCAATGAAAGGCATTCCTGGATGCACAAAGTGCTCCAGGGAACTGATAACGGAAGGAGCCTTAATGGAAAAAGGCTATTTTGCAGCAGCATGGGGTGATGTGACAAAGTCGCCTGGTTGGGCTTTGATTGTGCTTCGTCTGGGTTTGCTGTGCCTTGTTCCCGTCTTTGGCATTGTTGTGGTGTACGGGTATCTCTTTTCATGGGCTCGTGATATTGCTTGGAATGTTCATCGCCCTCTTCCGAGAAAGATATTTGCCAACGAAGACGGAAACCTCTATAGGCGCGGTTTCTTTATCTTCGTTGTTGCACTGGTGTTTTCTCTGGTTCCAGGGATTGCTAACTGTTTCATTGGCGTGCTTGCCGGCTTTTCGTTCGGTGGCGCAACCGTGTATGGCTCGTACGTGCCAGCACTCTTTGGCTCCACGATTTGGCTTGCTGGCAACTCTGCCAGCGTCGTTCTGTCAGTCTTTGCAGTTTTGTTTTTCTGGGTTGGAGCGATGCGTGTCTCTCTGTACGGGACGCTTTCATCGGGTTTCCAGATTCAAAAGATCTGGGCGATGATGAAGCATGATTTCATTGGACTGTTGCGTATTGTCGGAATGGCAATTTTGATCGCTATGGCTATCGCGATTTCCACAATGGTTCTCGTGCTGTTTTTTGCTTTAATGTGTGGCGGTTTGATCTGGCTGATGTCGAGTGGTTCGTCGACATCCATGGTTGCTGCGGTCTTGATTGTCCTTTTGGGTGCAGCATTTTTTGCGCTGCTGTTATTTGCCTCTGCTTTTCAATACGCGCTGGTATTTCGCGCATTGGGTTATTGGACCCGTCAATTTGATGTGAGCCTTTGGAGCGGCCAGGAAGACCCAATGCCCTTTGAGCGCACGGACATGCAGAATTTCAATTGCGTTTCTGCTGATCAAAGTTGTGCTGCGCAGTATGCTCCAGCCTCAAGCCGTGTTTCTAGCGTGGCGTATGGCGGCGAATCGTCCGTTAGCCCTATTCCGAGTGGCGTTCCCTCTGGTTTTGTTCAGACCGCCCCCTTTGCTGGCGTGGGCGAGTCTATTGCTCAACCCGCCCAAGGGCCCCACGGTTCAGGGCAGGTAAGCCAAGGTTCTGATGAGAATGACGATTCGGAACCGCAAGCCTCCGAATTGTCCGAGGGCTTATCGTCGGCTGGGGAACAGCTTCAAAATGGAACGGCAAACCCTCCAAGCGAAGCCGGGGGCGAATCAAAACCTAGTTAGCTGTTCGGTGCTTTTCTTCCGCGATGCGAAGAAGGGTTTCGTTTAGGATCTGATACACCTCACGTGTTTTCCCGCTAAGGCACGAGAGGTGTTTTTCTATGGTTGCCATGTCGCCACGTTCGGCAGGTCCCGTAAGCGAAGCGATGGTTCCCTCGCTGGCTACATGCTGGGCATTCCCCAGGAATAAGGGAGCAAGCGCCTTTTCTGCGCTTTCGGGACTGAAGCCGCATTTTACCAATTCGTCGCAGGACAGTCGGTAGAGTGCAATAACATGATTTGAAGCCATTGCGGCTGCGGCGTGATAGCGTACCTTTTGTTCGGTCTCGATAATCTGATAGGGATTTTCCATTGCTTCAACTATCGAGATTGCTTCATCGAGCTTCCTGCTGTCGCCTTCAATGGCAAAAAATGCCTTCTTCAGTTCTTCGGTGCTGGTGCTTTTCGATGGGATCGCGAATAGGGGATGAATGGAATAAGCGTAAGCTCCCTTTTCGCTGCATCCGCTAAGCTCGGAAGAGGGAAGAGCTCCGCTGCAGTGGCAAATCAGCATCCCATTCAAAACCTCGTTGCCATCTGAATCTTTAATTGCTTCCCATGTAGGCACAATTTGCCCATCTGGCGTGGTTATGAAGAGGGCATCGCATTTGGCTGCGAGGCTTATTGGCGATTCGAATGCTTGAGATCCCGTTAGCTGAGCCGCCTTTTCGGCAGAGGCGTAGGTTTTGCTGGCGAATCCAACGAGTTCGTGCTTTTGCGCAAAGTAGCGTCCAAGTGAGCAACCGACTTTTCCTGCGCCAACAAAACCTATTTTCATGATGGTTCTCTACTCCTCGACAGGGGTTAGTTTTCCCGTAGTTGAGTCGATGATAAACCCGCGTACCGTAATTGTTTCTGGGATCAGGGGATGGTGAGCAATAGTTCGGACAGTGGCTCGGACGCTTTCTTCTCCATCATCGAATCCTTGAAGCCATGTTTCGAAATCGATGCCGCAGTAATGCATCATATCGATGTGGTCTTGCGAGATCCCCGCATTCAGCATGTGGCTGATCATGTCATCGGAATTCATGTGTTGAGCACCGCAATTGCTGTGGCCAACCACCATGATCGTTTTCACGTCAAGCTCAAAAACAGCTACCAGCAAGCTTCTTATAACACTGCCGAAAGGGTGGGATATCACTCCGCCAGCGTTTTTGATTATCTTGGCATCGCCGTTCTTGAGTCCCAATGCCGCTGGTAAAAGCTCGGTAAGGCGTGTGTCCATGCAACTTACTATCGCTAGCTTTTTATCGGGGTATTTATCGGTTGAATATTTGAGGTAGGCCTTTTCTTCGACAAATGTTTTGTTGTGGGCCAGGATTTCATCTATGGTGCTCATGGCTTTCCTTGGAGTTCTTCTTTTTGCGGTATACGTGCTGTATGGCCATAAGCGGGTGGTGGAATATCATCCGCGGTCCGCTGTATGCCATTATTTCCTTGATTTTTTGCCTCATTGAAGGCCGATAGCATTGGGTGGGGCAGGTGTCGCAGGTTCCGCAATGTTTGTGCGGGCAGCGTCGCGTTCTTTCGAGGGAGTACTCTATAACCTCTGCGCATTCATCGCATAGGCTGTCTCCTTGAGCGCGAATGTGGCGATGGCCACGGCAATATATAGCTGCCATGGCCATCACAGTTTTCTCGTCTTGTTCTAGTCGCTTCTTTTCAGAGGGGCTAAGAATGGGGTCGGGCATATAACCTCAACTATCCATAGATGCGCTTGAGTTCAGCATAGGCGGCATCTGCTTCTTCCATTACGTCTGAAATGATTTTTGCAACGGGCTTAACCTCGGTAATTACGGGGGAAATCATGCCGGCAGAGAATGCACCGTTTTGGTAGTCGCCGTTATGGGCACGTGCGATAGATCCCGTGCAGTAGTCATTCAGCTCTTCTTCCGATGCTCCAGCGTAGTATTTTTCCCAGAAGCCGTCGGTGAAGGGGTTCTTGATGCATCGAACCTGTTTCTTGCCTGGGATGCCAGAAAGCACCGTGGCGTTGTCTTTGGAGTCGACAATGAGTTGCTTATATATATCAGATACAGTGCATTCATCAGAAGTTAGGAAAATGGTGCCCATTTGAATGCCGACGCAACCCAAGGCCAAAGCGGCGAGGAGCCCTCTGCCGTTAGCAAAGCCGCCCGCTGCGATAACGGGAATATCTACGGCTTCAACTACTTGGGCGACGAGGGGAAGGGTGGTCATTGATCCGATGTGGCCACCGCCTTCAATCCCCTCGCAAACAACCGCTGCAGCTCCAAGCTTTTCCATTTTCTTAGCCGCGCGAGCATGAGGCACAAGAACAATTGCTTTGATACCCGCTTCTGCAAGTTTGGGAACGATGGTTGCTGGGTTTCCTGCAGAAACCGTGCAAATCCGTACGCCTTCCTCGATGCAGACATCGGCGATCTCGTCGATACGGTTGTTTTCCATGATCAAATTAACAGCAAAAGGCTTATCGGTCAGTGCGCGCGCGGTCTGAATCTCCTCACGCATATATTCAGGCGTGTCGAATCCGCACTGAATAACGCCTAATCCACCAGCATTAGATACGGCGGCAGCAAATTTTCCATCGGTGATATGGGCCATTGCGCCCTGGATAATGGGGTATTCGATGTCGAGCAAGTCGCAAAGTTCGGTCTTCATTAATAATTCCCTCCTAATTAAGTAATCCCGAATCACAAGTTCGTTTGAACTATATAAGCGAAGGATAGCATTAATAAGGTTGAATATTTGTGTGCATGAAGAAGGGCAGGCAAGAAGAGATACTGATAAATTTGATTGCAACAGTTCTTGCTCCTTAATTCCTCCACAATCAAATAACCCATTATGACCTGGTGTTATATGACGATAATGCCAAATAGTGCATAAAGTTTCGAAATTCCCCCCTTGCAATCCCCCCGATGCGGGGTATTATAGCTAAGCCTTCTGACG